>Ga0164293_10001433_pt1 | contig 19879 bp, 19 predicted proteins | sample GEODES118metaG_FD_111487 | JGI IMG/M metagenome (GOLD analysis project Ga0164293, IMG submission 111487) | Eutrophic lake water microbial communities from Lake Mendota, Wisconsin, USA - GEODES118 metaG | ecosystem: Environmental > Aquatic > Freshwater > Lake | place: USA: Lake Mendota...
AGGCCGACGAAGAAGAAGAAGAAGAAGAAGAACAAGAAGAAGGGCAAGCGGCCGCGGCAGGGGGACGACGACGACGACGAGGACGACGACGACGAGGACGACGATCACGACGACGACGACGAGGACGACGATCTCGACGACGATCTCGACGACGACGACGAGGACGACGACGATCTTGGCGAGGAGGTCCAGGCCCCCGCGTCCGCCCCGACCGCCCGTGTCCGCCGCCGCACCGCGGCCAGGCCCGCCGGGCCACCCGCGGTTTGACCCTGGATGTGCTGGTCACGTACCCTTGTCCAGTTGCCGCCAGGCTCTGCCGGCGGCCCACAATCCAGACCAGCACGCGCCACCCCCCGGTAGCGCGCGCCCACGACTGAAGAGGAACTGATGGCAGCCGACACAGCCACCTACGCGATCGTCAAGGCGGGCGGCAAGCAGTACAAGGTCGCCGTCGGCGACGTGCTGAAGGTCGAGAAGATCGAATCCGAGCCGGGTGCCTCGGTGTCACTGCCGGTCGCCCTCGTCGTCGACGGAGCCAACGTCACCACCGACGCCGACGCGCTGGCCAAGGTCACCGTCACCGGTGAGATCCTCGAGCACACCAAGGGCCCGAAGATCCGCATCCACAAGTTCAAGAACAAGACCGGCTACCACAAGCGCCAGGGTCACCGTCAGCAGCTGACGGTCCTCAAGGTCACCGGAATCAAGTAGTAGGGGAGCGAACAGACATGGCACATAAGAAGGGCGCTTCCAGCTCACGCAACGGCCGCGAGTCCAACGCCCAGCGGCTCGGGGTCAAGCGGTTCGGCGGCCAGGTCGTCAAGGCCGGCGAGATCTTGGTGCGGCAGCGGGGTACTCATTTCCACCCCGGCGTCAATGTCGGCCGTGGCGGTGACGACACGCTGTTCGCCACCGCCCCCGGAGCCGTCGAATTCGGTCTCAAGCGCGGCCGCAAGGTCGTCAACATCGTTCGCACCGCGCGACCGGAGTAGCTTGCCCCGCTTCGTCGACCGCGTGGTGATTCATACCCGCGCGGGCAACGGCGGTAACGGATGCGCCTCGGTGCATCGCGAGAAGTACAAGCCACTCGGCGGCCCCGACGGTGGTAACGGCGGACGGGGCGGCAGCGTCGTCCTCGTCGTCGATCCGCAGGTGCACACCCTGCTGGATTTTCACTTTCATCCGAACGTGGTGGCGCCGTCGGGAAAACAGGGCACCGGCAGCAATCGCGACGGTCCGGCCGGGACCGACCTGGAACTGAGGGTGCCCGACGGCACCGTGGTCCTCGATGAGCAGGGCCGGTTGCTGGCTGATCTGGTCGGGGACGGCACCCGGTTCGTCGCCGCCGAGGGCGGCCGCGGCGGGTTGGGTAACGCTGCGCTGGCCTCCCGGGCCCGCAAGGCCCCCGGCTTCGCTCTGCTCGGGGAGAATGGCCAGGCCCGCGACCTCACCCTGGAACTGAAGACCGTCGCCGACGTCGGGCTGATCGGCTTCCCCTCGGCGGGCAAATCCTCGCTGGTGTCCACCATCTCGGCGGCCAAACCGAAGATCGCCGACTACCCGTTCACCACCCTGGTGCCCAACCTCGGCGTGGTGTCGGCCGGGGACCACACCTTTACCGTCGCCGATGTGCCGGGCCTCATCCCGGGTGCCTCCCAGGGGCGCGGTCTGGGGCTTGACTTCCTGCGCCACATCGAGCGCTGTGCGGTGCTGGTCCACGTGGTGGACTGCGCGACGCTGGAACCCGGCCGCGACCCCATTTCCGACATCGACGTGGTCGAGGCCGAACTGGCGGCCTACCGGCCCACCTTGGCGGCCGACTCCACCCTCGGTGATCTCGCTGAGCGGCCACGGGCGGTGGTACTCAACAAGATCGACGTACCGGAGGCCCGCGAACTCGCCGACTTCGTCCGCCCTGAGATCGCTGAGCGTGGCTGGCCCGTCTTCGAGGTGTCCACCGTCAGCCGGGAAGGGTTGCGCGAGTTGACGTTCGCGCTGTGGGACATGGTTGCCTCCTACCGTGCCGCCCAGCCGCCGGTGGTGGCCCGCCGCCCGGTGATCCGGCCGGTGCCGGTGGATTCCAGCGGGTTCACCGTCGAATCGGATCACAGCCGTCCCGGTGGCTTCATCGTGCGGGGCACCCGCCCGGAACGCTGGGTCGCCCAGACCGATTTCGACAACGACGAGGCCGTTGGCTACCTCGGTGACCGGTTGGCCCGACTCGGCGTCGAGGAGGACTTGCTGCGCCGCGGCGCCTCGGCCGGGTGCGCGGTGACGATCGGGGACATGACGTTCGACTGGGAGCCGCAGACACCGGCCGGGGTCGATGTCACCCTGTCCGGCCGCGGCACCGACATCCGGGTGGAACGCAACGAGCGGATCGGGGCGGCAGAGCGCCGGGAAGCCAAACGCCAGCGTCGCGAGCATCCCGATGAGGAACAGCCGTGAGCTCCCACCGGGACGCCGTCCGAACCGCCCGCAGCATCGTCGTCAAGATCGGCACCACCGCGCTGACCAACCCCTCCGGGCTGTTTGACGCCACCCGACTGGCCGCACTGGCTGACGCCATCGAGGCCCGGATGAAGGCCGGCACCGACGTGGTGATCGTGTCCTCGGGTGCGATCGCAGCCGGCATCGAGCCGCTGGGTCTGAGCCGGCGCCCCACCGATCTGGCCACCAAGCAGGCCGCCGCCAGCGTCGGGCAGGTGGCGCTGGTCAACTCCTGGAGCGCGGCCTTTGCCCGGTATGACCGCACGGTCGGGCAGGTGCTGTTGACCGCCCACGACATCTCCCAGCGAGTGCAGCACACCAATGCCCGGCGCACGTTGGACCGGCTGCGCGCGCTGCACGCGGTGGCCATCGTCAACGAGAACGACACGGTGGCCACCAACGAGATTCGGTTCGGTGACAACGACCGGCTCTCGGCGCTGGTAGCCCACCTGGTGGGTGCCGACGCCCTGGTGCTGCTGTCCGACATCGACGGGCTCTACGATTCGGATCCACGAAAATCTGATGCGCGTTTCATTCCCGAGGTCGCCGGACCCGACGACCTCGACGGTGTGGTGGCGGGCCAGGGCAGCCGGCTGGGGACCGGAGGTATGGCCTCCAAGCTGTCCTCGGCGCTGTTGGCCGCCGACGCCGGGGTGCCGGTGCTGCTGGCCGCCGCCGCCGACGCCGACGACGCGCTGACCAAGGCCTCGGTGGGTACGGTGTTCGCGCCACGAGCGATGCGGATGTCTGCCCGGCGGTTCTGGGTCCGCTACGCCGCCGAGGCCGCCGGGTCGCTGAGCCTGGACGCCGGTGCGGTGCGCGCGGTGGTCACACAGCGCCGGTCACTGCTGCCCGCCGGCATCACCGCGTGCACCGGGAAGTTCTTCGGCGGTGACGTGGTGGAGTTGCACGGGCCGGACGCAGAGGTGGTGGCGCGCGGTGTGGTCGCCTACGACGCCGCTGAACTGGAAACCATGATTGGGCGTTCCACCGCGGATCTTCCCGTTGAGCTTCGCCGGCCCGCGGTTCACGCCGACGATCTGGTCGCCGTTTAGGTTGTTGCGGTCAGCGTTGCCCGATACCGACCAGCGCACGTATCTGTCCGATGCCGTGGCGGATCACCGCGGCGCGTTCGGCGGCGAGTTCCAGAGCGTCGTCGTCGGCCTGGCGCACCGGGATCCCATGGGCCTGCGCCGTGGATTCGATGAGGTCGCGCACCGCCGGGTCGGTCAGCACCAGAGCGGCCGGAAACCCGGGGGACATCTGCTTGCGGCGGATCAGCCCCTTGGACTGCACCTCGGCCGGGAGGTAGAGGGTGAACACACCGCGGTCCAGGCGCAGGTCGGCGGCCACCGCGACCGCCGTCAGCGCAGTGTGGGACAGACCGCTCAACACCAGGCCCCGCCCCGGAAACCGCCAGATCGGCAGCCGGTCGACTCCCTGGGTGATCGCGTCGGTCAACAGGTAGCCGACCAGCCGGCGAGTCTTGATCTCGGTCACCTGCGACCAGGGCACCTCGTGGCCGTCGAACTCAATCGCAGCCGGACTGACGATCACCGATCCGAACCGGTTGAGCTCACGCGCCAAGCCCCGCACCACCCCGGGCATCCTGCCCGCAGCGAACTCGCCGACCCCGACACCCCAGCGCGCGGTGGCCGGACCGGGGTCGGGACGCACCGGTTTGAGCACCGTCTGAGCGACACCCACCGCCAACGCTGACGCGACGTCGACTATTGACATGGCAGGTAGCCTACCCCGCCGGGCCCGGTCAACTCCTCGGCGAGTAACGCCAGGATCGGTGAGCACCCCGCCTCCACCTTCACGGTGGCGAGATCATCGCCGCGGGTAGGCCCGCGGTTCACGATCGCGACCGGGATGCCGTGCGCGGCGGCGTGCCGGACGAACCGGTATCCGGAGAACACGGTCAGCGACGACCCGGCAACCAGTAACGCCTGCGACTGTTCCACCAGTGAATACGACTGTTCGACAACCTCTTTGGCGACCGACTCGCCGAAATAGACGATGTCGGGCTTGAGCATCCCGCCGCACTGCGGGCAGTCGATGAATCCGAACGACTCGGTGTCGGTGACAATCGCGTCGGCGTCGGGGGCCACCGCCAAGCCGCCCTCCCTTGTGGCGCGCTGGGCGAATCCGGGGTTGGCGGCCTCCAGTAACTCGGCCAGCGCCTCCCGCGACATGGTGTGGCCGCAGTCCAGGCACACCACTCGGGCATAGGTGCCGTGCAGGTTGATGACAGCGCGGCTGCCGGCCTTGGTGTGCAGCAGGTCCACGTTCTGGGTGATCACGCCGGTGACCACGCCGGCCCGCTCCAGCGCGGCCAGGGCGCGGTGCCCGGCGTTGGGCTGGGTCTGGGCCATATGTCGCCAGCCCAGGTGGTTGCGCGCCCAGTAGCGCTGCCGGTACTCCCGGCTGGAGGTGAACTGGCGGATCGTCATCGGGTTGGCCGGCGGGGAGTCCGGGCCCCGGTAGTCGGGGATGCCCGAGTCCGTCGAGATCCCCGCACCGGTCAGCACCGCCAGCTGCCGGCCGCGCAGCAGCGCGACGAGTTCGGGGGCGTCCACACGACGAGGGTACTGATCCCGCCCAAACCGCCGAACGGGCGGAAAAGTTCGAGAGAAACCCGCCATTTCGTCGAACTCGCCGCTGGACTGCGACAATGTGGCGTGGACTTTTTCTCGGCCTACGCCCGCGGATTCGCGCGGGTGGCGGCCTGCACCCACCGGACGGTGCTGGCCGACCCGGCCGCCAACGCCGCCTCGGTGCTGCGCATCGCCGGGGACTGCCACGACGACGGGGTGGCGGTGGCGGTGTTTCCCGAACTGACACTGTCGGGCTACTCGATCGAGGACATCCTGCTGCAGGACAGCCTGCTCGACGCCGTCGAGTCGGCACTGGCCGACGTGGTGGCCGGATCCGCCGACCTGCTGCCGGTGCTGGTGGTCGGTGCGCCTCTGCGCCACCTGCACCGGATCTACAACACCGCCGTGGTGATCCACCGCGGCAGGGTTCTGGGCGTCGCGGTCAAGTCCTACCTGCCGACCTACCGGGAGTTCTACGAGCGCCGTCAGATGGCTGCCGGCGACGATATGACCGGCACCATCGCGGTACTGGGCGACGAGGTGCCGTTCGGCCCCGATCTGCTGTTCGCCGCCGAGGATGTCGCGGGTCTGGTGCTGCACGTGGAGATCTGCGAGGACATGTTCGTGCCGGTGCCACCAAGTGCGCACGCCGCACTGGCCGGGGCGACGGTGCTGGCCAATCTCTCCGGCAGCCCCATCACGATCGGCCGCGCCGAGGACCGCGCGCTGCTGGCTCGGTCGGCCTCGGCGCGTTGCCTGGCCTCCTACGTCTACGCCGCCGCCGGGGAAGGGGAGTCCAGCACCGACCTGGCCTGGGACGGCCAGACCATGATCTACGAGAACGGTCGGCTGTTGGCCTCCTCGGAGCGTTTCCCCAAGGGCGACCGTCGCTCGGTGGCCGACGTCGACCTGGACCTGCTGCGTGCCGAACGGCTGCGGATGGGAACCTTTGACGACAACCGCCGTCACCATCAGTCCCAGAATGCGTTCCGGCGCATCAGTTTTCGGCTGGATCCGCCCCGTGGCGACATCGGGCTGCGCCGTGAGGTGGAGCGGTTCCCGTTCGTACCCAGTGATCCGGTCCGGCTCGAACAGGACTGCTACGAGGGCTACAACATCCAGGTCTCCGGCCTCGAGCAGCGACTGCGCGCGCTGGACTACCCCAAGGTCGTCATCGGCGTCTCCGGCGGCCTGGACTCCACCCATGCGCTGATCGTCGCGGCCAAGGCGATGGACCGCGAAGGCCGGCCCCGCAGTGACATTCTGGCGTTCACGCTGCCCGGTTTCGCCACTGGCGAGCGGACCAAGAACAACGCGATCGCGTTGTCCACAGCGCTCGGGGTGAGCTTCTCCGAGATCGACATCCGGTCCACCGCGGCGCTGATGCTCACCGAGATCGGTCACCCCTACTCCCGCGGCGAGCAGGTCTACGACATCACCTTCGAGAACGTCCAGGCGGGTCTGCGCACCGACTACCTGTTCCGCATCGCCAACCAGCGTGGCGGGATCGTGTTGGGCACCGGCGATCTGTCCGAGTTGGCGCTGGGCTGGTCCACCTACGGGGTGGGCGATCAGATGAGCCACTACAACGTCAACGCCGGGGTGCCGAAAACCCTGATCCAGCATCTGATTCGGTGGGTGATCTCCTCGGGGCAGTTCGACGAGGAGGTGGGGGTGATCCTGCAGTCGGTGCTGGATACCGAGATCACCCCGGAACTGGTGCCCGCCGGTGCGGGCGAGCAGGTGCAGAGCAGTGAAGCCAAAGTCGGGCCGTACCCGCTGCAGGACTTCTCGCTATTCCAGGTGCTGCGCTACGGGTTCCGGCCGTCGAAGATCGCCTTCCTGGCCTGGCATGCCTGGAACGACCCGCAGTGCGGTGACTGGCCGCCGGGTTTCCCGGCCGAGAAGCGGCACGGCTACACCTTGGGGGAGATCCGGCACTGGCTTGCGGTGTTCGCTCAGCGCTTCTACTCGTTCAGTCAGTTCAAGCGTTCGGCGCTGCCCAACGGGCCGAAGGTCTCACACGGCGGTTCGCTGTCCCCGCGGGGCGACTGGCGCGCCCCCTCGGACATGGCGGCCACGGTGTGGCTGGAGGAGATCGAACGGGAGATCCCGGGCGATCGGGGAACCGATACCCTGGGCAGATGAGTGTGCAAGCCTCCGCGCAGGACCTCGACGTGCGGGCGGCAGTGCATGACGCCGCCCGTCGCGCCCGGGTCGCCGCGCGCACCTTGGGCTCGCTGACCACCGTCGAGAAAGACCGCGGCCTGCACGCCGCCGCCGACGCGGTGCTGGCCCACACCCACCAGATCCTGGCCGCCAACGCCCGCGACCTGCAGGCCGCCCGCGAATCCGGCACCCCGGACGCCATGCTGGACCGCCTTGCCCTCAACCCGCAACGGGTCGACGGCATCGCCGCCGGGCTGCGGCAGGTCGCCGGCCTGCCCGACCCGGTCGGTGAGGTGCTGCGCGGCCGCACCCTGCCGAACGGTCTGCAGGTGCGCCAGCAACGGGTACCCCTCGGGGTGGTCGGGATTGTCTACGAAGGCCGGCCCAACGTCACCGTCGACGCCTTCGGGTTGACGTGTAAATCCGGTAACGCAGTGCTGCTGCGCGGCAGTTCGTCGGCCGCGCACTCCAACGCCGAACTGGTCACCGTGCTGCGCGGGGCGCTGTGCGGAGAGGGCCTGCCCGAGGACGCCGTGCAACTGCTGCCCAGCGCCGACCGTTCCAGCGTCACCCACCTCATCCAGGCCCGCGGTCTGGTCGATGTGGTGATCCCGCGCGGCGGCGCGGGGCTGATCGAAGCCGTCGTGCGGGATGCGACCGTGCCCACCATCGAGACCGGTGTGGGCAATTGCCATGTTTACGTGCATGCCGACGCCGACCTCGATGTCGCCGAGCGAATCGTGCTGAATGCCAAGACCCGTCGCCCCAGCGTGTGCAACGCCGCCGAGACCCTGCTGATCGACAAAGCCATCGCCGACTCCGCGCTGCCGCGACTGGTGAGCGCGCTGCAGGAGGCCGGGGTGAGTGTGCACGAGAACCCGACCGAGGACGAGCTTCGCGCGGAGTTCCTGTCGATGGACATCGCGCTGGCCGTCGTCGACGGCATCGACGCCGCGATCGACCACATCACCACCTACGGCACCGGCCATACCGAGGCCATCATCACCACCGATCTTGCTGCGGCGCAACGGTTCACCCAGCGGGTCGACGCTGCCGCGGTGATGGTCAACGCCTCCACCGCGTTCACCGACGGTGAGCAGTTCGGGTTCGGCGCCGAGATCGGCATCTCCACCCAGAAGTTGCACGCCCGCGGCCCGATGGGTCTGCCCGAACTCACCTCCACCAAGTGGATCGTCTACGGCGACGGCCACATCCGGCCCGCCTAGGAGAGCCTTGACCGAGTCCCCCGCACCCCCCGCCCCGTCCGCTCAGTTGTTCGCCGACATCGACGACGTGACAGCCAAGCTGACCGCAACCGGCTACCTGCCCGACACCGCCACCGCCACCGCGGTGTTCCTCGCCGACCGCCTGGGAAAGCCGTTGCTCGTCGAGGGCCCCGCCGGAGTGGGCAAGACCGAACTGGCCCGCGCGGTGGCGCAGTCCACCGGGTCGGAACTGGTGCGGTTGCAGTGCTACGAGGGCGTCGATGAGGCCCGCGCGCTGTATGAGTGGAACCACGCCAAACAGATCCTGCGGATCCAATCGGCCACCGCCGGCGACCACGACTGGGAGCGCACCAAGGACGACGTGTTCAGCGAGGAGTTCCTGCTGTCGCGCCCGTTGCTCACCGCCATCCGGCGCTCCGAGCCCACCGTGCTGCTGATCGACGAGACCGATAAGGCCGACATCGAGATCGAAGGTCTGCTGCTGGAGGTGCTCTCCGACTTCGCGGTCACCGTCCCCGAACTGGGCACCATCACCGCAACCCGCAAGCCGTTCGTGGTGCTGACCTCCAATGCCACCCGGGAGTTGTCCGAGGCGCTCAAACGCCGGTGTCTGTTCCTGCACATCGACTTTCCCGACCCCGACCTGGAGCGGCGCATCCTGCTGTCCCGGGTTCCCGAACTGCCCGAGCGACTGGCCGCCGAACTCGTGCGGATCATCGGCGTGCTGCGCGGAATGCAACTGAAGAAACTTCCCTCGGTGGCCGAAACCATCGACTGGGGCCGCACCCTGCTGGCGTTGGGTATGGACACCATCGATGACGCGACCATCGCCGCGACGCTGGGTGTGGTGCTCAAACACCAGTCCGACCAGCAGCGCGCCACCAGCGAGCTTCGGCTGAACTGATATGGCTGCCCGCCGAACCCGCCCCCCGCAACCGCTGGCTCCCAACGGCCTGCCCGGCCATCTGGTCGGGTTCGTCGAAGCGCTTCGGGCGCAGGGGATCGCGGTGGGCCCGTCGGAGACCGTCGACGCCGGACAGGTGCTCAGCGTGCTGGACCTCACTCATCGGGAGACGGTCCGGGAAGGCCTGGCCTGTGCGGTGTTGCGCCGCGCGGATCATCGGCAGACCTACGACGCCCTGTTCGACCTCTGGTGGCCTGCCGCCTTGGGTGGGCGAACCGTGCTGGAGGACGAAACAGCAGCCCCCGCAGACGAACTCGACCCGCAAGACCTCGAGGCCATGCGCCAGATGCTGCTGGATATGCTCACCGACAACCCCGACATCGGCGACCTCGACGACCGCCTGGTGGCGATGATCGCCGCGATCGTCGAGGCACAGGGCCGCTACACCTCCAGTCGCGGCCCGTCCTACTCGTCCTACCAGGCGCTCAAGGCGATGGGGCTGGACCAGCTGGAGGGCCGGTTACTCGCCGGACTGCTGGCCCCGCACGGCGACGATCCGTCGCCGTCGCAGCAGCAGATCGCCAAAGCCCTTGCGGCCCAGAAGATCGCGCAGTTGCGCCGGATGGTGGAAGGTGAAACCAAACGGCGCACCGCACAGCAGTTGGGCCGCGAGCACGTCCAGATGTACGGCATCCCGCAACTGGCCGAGAACGTGGAGTTCCTGCGTGCCTCCGGTGATCAACTGCGCCAGATGCGCCGGGTGGTGGCCCCGTTGGCCCGGATGCTGGCCAGCCGGCTGGCCGCCAAGCGCCGCCGCTCCCGGGCCGGGTCGATCGACCTGCGTAAGACGCTGCGCAAGTCGATGTCCACCGGCGGGGTGCCAATCGACGTGGTGCTGCGCAAGCCCCGTCCGGCCCGCCCGGAATTGGTGGTGCTCTGCGATGTGTCCGGTTCGGTGGCCGGGTTCAGCCACTTCACCCTGCTGCTGGTGCACGCGCTGCGCCAGCAGTTCTCCCGGGTCCGGGTGTTCGCCTTCATCGACACCACCGACGAAGTCACCCACCTGTTCGGCCCGGACGCCGACCTGGCCGTGGCCATCCAGCGCATCACCCGGGAGGCCGGGGTCTACACCCGCGATGGGCACTCCGACTACGGCAACGCCTTCGTCTCCTTCACCGAGAACTTCCCCGGGGTGCTGTCTCCGCGCAGTTCGCTGCTGATCCTGGGCGACGGTCGCACCAACTACCGCAACCCGGCCACCGACGTGCTGGCGCATATGGTGACCGCCAGCCGGCACGCACACTGGCTCAATCCCGAGCCCAGACACCTGTGGGGAAGCGGCGACTCGGCGGTGCCGCGCTACGAAGATGTGATCACCATTCATGAGTGCCGGTCGGCAAAACAGCTGGCAGGAGTGATCGATCAGTTGCTGCCGGTATAGGGATCGGGTGGAGCCCGTAAGCTTCAAATCCGTGGCTTCTCGGCGCAGGCTCGGCGTAATGGGCGGGACGTTCGACCCGATTCACCACGGCCACCTCGTCGCCGCCAGTGAAGTCGCGGACCTCTTCGAACTCGACGAGGTGGTGTTCGTGCCGACCGGCCAGCCGTGGCAGAAGGAACGCGAAGTCACCGCCGCCGAGGACCGCTACCTGATGACTGTCATCGCCACCGCGTCCAACCCGCGCTTCTCGGTCAGCCGGGTCGACGTCGACCGGGGCGGCCCCACCTACACCAGCGATACCCTGCGTGACCTGCGTGCCCTGCACCCCGACGCCGATCTCTACTTCATCACCGGCGCCGACGCACTGGCCTCCATCCTGACCTGGCAGGGCTGGGAAGAGCTGTTCGGGTTGGCCAAGTTCATCGCCGTCAGCCGGCCCGGCTACGAGTTGACCGATTCCCACATCGTCGAGGCCCTGGACCAACGGCCCGATGATGCGCTGGCGCTCGTCGAGGTGCCGGCGCTGGCGATCTCGTCCACCGACTGCCGGGCCCGCGCCGCCGGCGGCCGGCCTATCTGGTATTTAGTGCCCGACGGGGTGGTGCAGTACGTGGCCAAAAGAAACCTGTATCAGGCCAGCGAGATGGCCGCACCGGAGGGAGTGACCCCGTGACCGCCTCGGCCGAAGCGATCCAGATGGCGACGGTGGCGGCGCGCGCCGCGGCCGCCAAACTCGCCCAGGACATCGTCGTCATCGACGTCTCCGGTCAACTGGTGATCACCGACTGTTTCGTGATCGCCTCGGCCAACAACGAACGCCAGGTCAACGCCATCGTCGACGAGGCCGAGGAGAAGATGCGCCTGGCCGGCTACAAACCGGCGCGCCGGGAGGGCGCCCGCGAGGGCCGTTGGGTGCTGCTGGATTACGTCGACATCGTCGTGCACATTCAGCACACCGACGAACGCAACTTCTATGCCCTCGACCGGCTGTGGCGGGACTGCCCGTTGGTCGAGGTGAACACCGACGATGTGAACTCCGACGACGCTGAAACCGGGGAGCAGTCATGAGGGTGCGTCATCTGGTGATGCTGCGCCACGGCCAGACCGAGTTCAATGCCGGCAGCAGAATGCAAGGCCAGTTGGACACCGATCTGACCGACCTGGGGCGCGCCCAGGCCGTCGCCGCCGCCGAAGTGCTGGCCAAACGCCAGCCCCTTGCCATCGTGTCCTCCGACCTGCGCCGGGCACATGAGACGGCGATGAGCCTCGGCGAGCGCTGCGGTATGCCGGTGCAGGTCGATACCCGGCTACGGGAAACCCACCTGGGGGACTGGCAGGGCCTGACCCACTCCCAGGTGGACGACATCGCTCCTGGGGCTCGGCTGGCGTGGCGCGATGACGCGCGGTGGGCGCCGCACGGCGGGGAGAGCCGCATCGACGTTGCCGACCGGAGTCGGCCCCTGGTCGCCGAACTCGTTGCCGGGGAACCGGAATGGGGCGCCGACGAGCCGGAGAGGCCGGTGGTGCTGGTCGCCCACGGTGGCCTGATCGCCGCGTTGACCGCCGCACTGCTGGACCTCCCGGTCGACAGCTGGCCGGTGTTGGGCGGCATGGGCAACGCCAGCTGGGCCCAGCTGTCCGGGCACGGGCCGGCGGATGCCGCCGCCGACGAGCTGCGCTGGCGGTTGGATGTCTGGAACGCATCGGCTCAGGTCGCCAACGATGTCCTCTGAGGCTGATCCTTCCCCGGGTCGCTCCGCTCCTGCCCGCCGGCCCAGGACGCTGCTGGTCTTCTGCGATTCGCTGTCCTACTACGGGCCGCAGGGCGGTTTGCCGGCCGATGACCCCCGGATCTGGCCCAATATCGTTGCCAAGCAACTTGATTGGGACTGTGAACTCATCGGTCGGATCGGCTGGACCTGCCGCGACGTCTGGTGGGCGGCCACTCAGGACCCGCGGTCCTGGGCGGCGCTGCCCAGGGCGGGCGCGGTCGTCTTCGCCACCAGTGGGATGGACTCGCTGCCGTCGCCGCTGCCCACCGCGGCGCGGGAGTTGATCCGCTATGTCCGGCCCCCGCTGCTGCGCCGCTGGGTGCGCGATTCCTACGGCTGGCTGCAACCTCGTTTGTCCCCGGTGTCGCGCTCGGCGCTGCCGCCGCACCTCACCGTGGAATACCTGGAGATGACCCGCGGCGCGATCGACTTCAACCGGCCCGGGATACCGATCGTGGCGTCGTTGCCGTCGGTCCACATCGCGCCCACCTACGGTTTGGCTCATCACGGCAGGCCCGGAACCGTCGCCGCAATCACCGACTGGGCGGCTGAGAAACGGATACCGCTGGTGGATCTCAAAGAGGCGGTGGCCCAGCATGTCCTGGGTGGCCGTGGCAACCCGGATGGCATTCACTGGAACTTCGAGGCGCACGAAGCGGTCGCCGAGTTGATGCTCAAGGCGCTGGCCCAAGCCGGCGTGAACGGCTCGGACTGAGGCGCACGTGCCGGTTGTCGTGGTCACGGACTCCTCGGCGAGGCTGCCGGCGGCCGCCGTCGCCGAATGGGGCATCCAGGTGGTGCCTCTGCACGTGCTACTCGACGGACAAGACCTGCGCGACGGCCTCGACGCCATGCCGGCGGACCTCTACCAACGCCCCCAGGTCAGTACAGCCGGCGCCAGTCCGGCCGAACTCGCTGCGGCGTACCGGTCTGCGCTGTCCGGCAGTGGCGGCGATGGCGTGGTCGCCGTCCACATCGCCGGAGCGTTGTCCAGCACACTGGGAGCCGCCGAGCACGTGGCGCAGCAATTCGGCGGCGCGGTGCAGGTGGTGGACTCCGAATCAGCCGGTATGGGAACCGGATTCGTCGCGCTGGCCGCCGCGCGGGCGGCCCGCACTGGCGCCAGCCTGGACGAGACCGCGGCGCAGGCCCGGTCGGCGGTGTCGCGGGTGCACGCCTTCATCGTGGTGCAGCGCTTGGAGAACCTGCGCCGCAGCGGTCGCATCGGGACGGCCGCATCCTGGCTCGGCACCGCGCTGGCGCTGAAACCGCTGCTGCAGATCGACGACGGCAGGCTGGTGCTGGCTCAGCGGGTGCGCACCACCTCCAAGGCGGTGGCCGCCATGGTGGAGCAGGTGCTGGAGGTGGTGGGGGAGCGCCGTGCCGCGCTGGCCGTGCAGCACGTCGACAACCCCGGCGGGGCGGCTGATCTGGCGGGGACGCTTACCAGCGCGCTGCCAGCCTGCGGGCCGGTGGTCGTCACCGACCTCGGTCCGGTGCTCGGCATCCACCTCGGCCCCGGGGCGGTCGGCGTCGTGGCGGCGGTGGAGGCTTAACCGCGCTGCTTGTTCAGCCAGGTGCGCGCATCGCCGACGCAACTCTGCGGCAGCGAGAAGTGGTCGTCCTTCGGGTAATCCCGGGTCTCGACGGTGCCTCCGAGTTTCCTGGCCGCCTCGACGTAGGCCGTCTGCCAGGAGACCGGGACCACGCTGCCGTTGTCGAAGCTGTCGATGCACACCAGCACCGGCGCGACCGGCTTCTTATTCGCCGCCGAACCCGCGACGATGGCGGCCTTCCAATCGCCGAAGTTCGGCGGATTCGGATTGAGCACCGCACCCTTGAGCTTGAACATGCGGAAGATGGTGTCGTTGAGATGGTGAACCGGCTGGTTGTTCCATGCCGTCTCGATGATCTCCACACCCAGCGGGGTGAACGCCTGCGACAGTTGAAATTTCGTCGGGTTGGCCGCGTAGATGCCGGCCAGCAGCATGACCAGGTGTGAGTCCGGAGGGGTGGTGGGATTGGTCAATGCCGCAGTGACCGCCGCCGGGTTCTCCAGCGCGATCTTCCCGACGCCCGGTGACATCGGCACGGTGCCGATGAGCGTCAGATCGCCGAAGTCGCCCGGGTCCAGTTCGGCCACCGCCGCCGCCGCACCACCACCCTGCGACCACCCCGCGCACCCCAGCGTGGTGCCGGCACCGGCGTCGAGTGTGCGCGCCGCACGCGCCAAGTAGACGGCGTCACGTGCGTTGGTGATGTTGACGGTGTACTGGTGCATACCCGGTGTGCCGAGGCCCTGGTAGTCGGTGGCGCACACCACCCAGCCGTCGTCGATGAAGCCCTGCAGTCCGGGCACGCCGTAGTCGATCTGCGCCGTCGCCTCGGGTGTGAAGTAGGTGATCAGTTCCCGTGCCGGATCCGGCTGGGCTGAGGGGCAGGCGGCGTCGCCGAGTCCGGTGGTGCCGTGACACCAGGTGAGTATCGGCCGGTTCTCACCTGTGCCGGCCGGGGCGATCACCAGGCCGCTGGCCTCGTGGGCGACGCTGTTGACGTCGCGGGAGATGTACCGGATGCGCCAGGCCCGTGCGCCGTTGATCCCGGTGTCGACGGATTCCTGGGACAGCAGGCTTCCCGGCTCCCCTTTCGCGGGTTCGGGGATCATCGGCTTAGGGGTCGGCTGGGTTGTCGGCGCTGCGCGGCCCGTCGTCTCGACCTTCGTCCCGGTGTCCTTGGCGCAGGCGGCGAGCAGTGGAGCGGCGACTGCCATTCCGCCCAGTCCTGCGATGAATGTCCGGCGTTCGATATTCACTCGCCGGAAACTACCCGAACCGTCCGGTGACCGGCGGCAGGCCCCGCAGGGTGACGATGCCCGGTTCGGCGGCCACCACGGCCGGCACCGCGTTGGTGACCGGCATGGCGGTGTAGATCATGCCGAGGCCCATGAAGCCGGGTTCGGTCCAGTCCTTCGGGGGCAGGCAGTGCAGCACGGTCCGCATGTTCGGCACCCCGAAAATCTGGATGACGTGGCCATGTTCCAACGGCTTGGGTGGCACCACATGGTTGCCCATGGTCCAGTTGAAGCCCACGCTGACCACATTGCGTTCGCCGACCCAGCCGCGGTGGTAACCCATCACGCCTCCGACGGTGCCTTCTGGAATCATCATGAATCCCAGGTCGGTGTCTCCGGTGGCCGTCGTGAATGTCACGTCGAACGTCATCCGGTCCAACTCGGCGCCGATCGCGTCGGCCATCATCGCCGCCGACTCGGCAAACACCGCGCTCTCCTCGGCGACACTTTCAGTCAGTCCCGGGGTTTCGGGGTCACAGGAGAATCCCATGGCGGTCTGGGTGCCGGCCGATTCGTACGTCGAGCAATCCACCGACTCGGTGATGCGGATCTCATCGACGCGTTCGCAGGCGCCGGAGAGCACCATGCCGACCACATTGGTCATGCCGGGGTGAGCGCCGCTGCCGAAGATGGTGGAATTCCCTCGCGCACAGGCCGTTCGGATCCGCTGAAGATCCTCCGGGGTCTGCTTGCCGCCGGTGATCCAGGCCGCCGAGGAACACACGTTGACCCCGGATTCCAGCAGTCGCTCCAGTTCGTCGATGCTGGGCCACAGCGGGTTGTAACAGCAGGCGTCGGGGCGGGTGGCCAGCAGTGCGTCGATGTCGTTGGTCGCGGTGACACCGGTCGGGGTGTCCGGGCCCAGTGGCCAGCCGGCCAGTTCGGCGGCGTCGAGCCCGACCTTGTCGGCGCCGTGGGCGTAGACACCCACCAGCTCCATGTCCGGCCGGTTGATGATGGCGTGCAGGGATCGTCGACCGATGTTGCCGGTGGTCCACTGGATCACCCGCAGCGGCCTGTCGTGTGTTGCCGTCATGGGCATCTGTGTACACCATTCGGCGCGGCGGGCATAGGTTCGACGACGAGAAGCCGGACCGGCTCCGGCGTCATCCGCGGGCTCTGGCACGGAAGTGGCTGGGAGGCATACCGGTCCACCGCGTGAACGCGTGGGTGAAGCTGGCCGTTTCGGCGTATCCCAATCGGGCGGCGATCGCCTCGATCGGCTCGTTGCCTGCGAGCATCTGCTCGGCGCGGATCTTGCGGGCCTGGGCGACCAGTTCCCGATAGGACGAACCCTCGGCGGTGAGTTTGCGCCGCAATGTACGTGGGTCGAGGTGAAGTTCGCCGGCCACCTCCTGCATCGACGGGAATCGACTGGTGTGCATGATGCGGCTCCGGACCTGACCGGCGACGCCGACGCGGGACAGTCGCTGTTCGAGTAGTTGTCGGCACTGACGCTCGGCGACCCGCGCTGTGTTCGGATCTGCCTGCGGCAGTCGAACATCCAGCAGTCCGGGCCGGCCGACTAAACGGTTCCCGGGCTGGTTGGGACGGACATCGGTCGTCAGCGACCATGTTGTGGCCAGGCGTCGGGCGCGATCCTCATCGAGTGTCGTCTCCAACCAGTCGACGGCGATGGTCACGTTCGCGCCGGCCAGCACGGCAGCCAGGCCGGCCAGATCGCGTTCGACGATGAACGGGCGGATCTGCGGGGGGATGTCGCAGTCGTCGGCGAGCAGATACTCCCCGTTGTTGTCGCTGTGGATGGAGAAACGCACATGTGAGGGCAGTAACGCCTGGTAGGGCAGAATCCGCTCGAGGCCGTCCCGCACGGTGGCACTGGTGAGGAAAGCGAAGCCCAACACCCCGAGTCTTCCGACAGTGCTGAATCCGCCCACATCCACACCGAGGCCCGGACTGTCCCCGAGGCGGTCGGAGATATTGCTGACGACCGTGAACTCCTGGTGTGCCCAGATTTCGTGGTCCTCGTCCGCCAAGTCGGATTCATCCAGGCCGGTGCCCGCGAGACAGTCCGCGACGGACATCGACTCGGCGACGGCTTGGGTCATGATCCGCACGCCCTCGGTGCCACGGGGCACCGCCCACACCGGGGTGTCGAACCGATTCACTGTCCGAAAATATCAAAAACATGCCCGGTGGGGACATTAACCTGGAGTTCTTCGCGCCCTACTGTTCTTTCATGCTGACCACCTCTGTAGCGCCGCACGAGACCACGGCCGGCCTCGCCGACGAACTGCAGGCCCTGTACCAGGAAACGCGGTCGAAGATGGGGGCGGCGGACCTGGCGCACATTCGTGCGGTCACGGCCTACGGCCAGGCGATCAACGCCCGCCGGTTGGAATTGCTGCACGACGGCGGCCCGAGGGCCACCAGTCGCGCCATCGTGCTCGAGACGCTGTATCGACTACTGCAGTTCTCCGAACTCGGTCACAACATCCTGCACGGCAGTTATGACGATCTGCCCGGCAACGGCGAGTACCACTCGGATCGGTACCGCTGGGATTTCAACATCGACGTCGCCCAGTGGAAGGTCATGCACCACGAAGGCCACCACCCGAACACCAACATCGTCGGTAAAGACCACGATCTCGGCTACAGCGTCCTGCGCGGCCAGGCTGCCCAGGATTGGTTCGGGCATCACGCGGTCCAAGTGCTCCTTGCCGGCGCAGCGGCCCCGTTCTTCACCCAGTTGGCCCCGTTCCTCATCGCCAACCTCACCAGACAGGTTGAAGGAAAGCGGTTCTGGTCCCGCGACACCCTGCGGGCGCCGATCCGCATCGCGCTGTCCGACACCAAGCGCCGGCTGGTGACCGAGCCGTCGGTGATGGGCGGCAGATTCTTGCCGGCCATGCTGGCCAACCACATCGGCGGCGCCGCAGGTTATCTCTCGGTTCTCTTCCTGGTCGCCATCGAGCACCACGCCGGCGAAACCGAGGTCTTCGCCGATCCGGGCCCGGACGAGACCCGCGATGAGTACTACCGGCGGCAGATCCGCGGAACGCGGAACTTTCTGCGCAGCGCGAAACTGGACTCGGCACTGATGCGGATCCTCGAGGAAGAGGTGCCGTTCGACAATCGGCCCGACTTCCGGATCTTCTACGGCGGCCTTGACACTCACATCGAGCACCACCTGTTCCCCGATCTGCCACCGAACCGGCAACGCGAGGTCGCCCCCCGGGTCAAGGAAATCGTCGCCCGCCGCGGTCTGCCTTATCACGAGACGCCGCTCGGCGAGACGGCGGCGTTGCTGCTCAAAGCGCTTACCGGCCTGTCGGTTCCGGTCGGGGAGCGCGAAGCCGCCCACCCCTTGATGCTGTTGCGGCAGCCTGCCGGTCTCGCGCGCCGGCTGGCGTCGGGAATGCGTTACCGGACGCTGCCGGAGGCCCCGTACCTGGACAAGACCCGCTGGTTCAACGTGGGAGCCCGAGTGGTCGAGACGCAACTGCTCGCCGGCGGCCGAGCCCGGTTGATCCGGCTGGAGAAACCTCGCGGCTGGGACGAGATCTGTTGGGATCCGGGAGCTTTCGTCTCACTCTGTGTCGAAGACGGCGACCAGACGCTGATCCGGCAATACAGCCTGGTGCACGACAGCGACGGCGCTGAGACGATGGACATCTGCGTCAAGCAGGTGGCGGGCGGCCGTGTCTCCAATCTGCTCAACGCCGACGTGCGCACCGGTGACTACCTCACGTTGCTGGGTCCGCCCATCTCCAATGGCGGCCTGGCCTCTCCCACGCTGCCCTCCCGCGCGCTGTTCGTCGCCGGCGGGGTGGGGATCACCCCGATCATCAGCCACCTGCGGATGATCGCCCGGTCGGCGGCGCCGAGGGACGCCGTGCTGCTGTATTTCAATCACGACGCGAACTCGATCCTCTTTGCTCGGGAGGTCGACGAACTCAGTCACGTCTGCGGGATCCGCGTGCACGTGTTCAGCGGTCGCCGCCCCTCGCGCGAATTGATCCGCGATCTGGTTCCCGACGCGGCCGATCGGGAGACCTTCGCGTGTGCACCCGCGGGCCTGGTCGATTTTCTGCGGGAATACCTCACTGATCTCGGCCAAGCGTCGCAGGAGTTCCACACCGAGTCGTTTTCGCCGCCTGAACTGCGCCGGCGTGCCGATGACGGCAGCCGCCACGTCGTCACCTTCGCCCGCGCCCAGCGATCGATCGAAGTCGACGGCAACACAACGCTGTTGGAGGCGGCCAACCGGGTGGGCATCCGGGTGCCGACCGGCTGTCGCAGCGGCCTGTGCCGGGCCTGTGTGACACCGAAGCGCCGTGGCATCACGCAACAACTCAGCGGCAGCACCGAGCCTGAGGCCGAAGGAGCAGTCATGGAGCGCATCACGGTCTGTGACCGCGTGGCGTGTTCGGACGTCGAACTGGATCTATAACACCCACAGATC
>Ga0164293_10001435_pt1 | contig 19866 bp, 17 predicted proteins | sample GEODES118metaG_FD_111487 | JGI IMG/M metagenome (GOLD analysis project Ga0164293, IMG submission 111487) | Eutrophic lake water microbial communities from Lake Mendota, Wisconsin, USA - GEODES118 metaG | ecosystem: Environmental > Aquatic > Freshwater > Lake | place: USA: Lake Mendota...
GTGGAAGTTCAGGAACAAGTGGAAGTTCAGGAACAAGTGGAAGTTCAGGAACAAGTGGCTCATCAGGTACAAGTGGCTCATCTGGAACAAGCGGAAGTTCAGGTACAAGTGGAAGTTCAGGAACAAGTGGAAGTTCAGGAACAAGTGGCTCATCAGGTACAAGCGGTTCATCAGGTACAAGCGGAAGTTCAGGAACAAGTGGCTCATCAGGAACAAGTGGCTCATCTGGAACAAGCGGAAGTTCAGGAACAAGCGGAAGTTCAGGTACAAGTGGAAGTTCAGGAACAAGTGGCTCATCTGGAACAAGTGGCTCATCTGGAACAAGCGGTTCATCAGGTACAAGTGGTTCATCTGGAACAAGCGGAAGTTCAGGAACAAGTGGTTCATCTGGAACAAGTGGTACTGATGGAACAAGTGGCTCATCTGGAACAAGTGGAAGTTCAGGAACAAGTGGCTCATCTGGAACAAGCGGAAGTTCAGGAACAAGTGGAAGTTCAGGAACAAGTGGTTCATCTGGAACAAGCGGAAGTTCAGGTACAAGTGGAACAGCAGGAACAAGTGGAACAAGTCCATCAATAGTAGAATTATCTATTTCAGGTGCAACAAATGGGTCAAATAGAACATTTACCATTTCTCAAGAAATTGACCAAGAGGCTAGTTTATTCTTTGTTAATGGTCAATTACAACAATATGGTGATGATTATACCATTGCTGGAAATCAATTAACAATTGACTCAGAAAACCCAGCACCAACATCAACATACATATTAAAATTATTTGGCGGTGGTATTCTTTTTGGTATCAATGGAACAAGTGGAACATCAGCCTTTATTACCTCATCAGCATCAACACCATCACCAATAGATGCAAATTCAATGTGTTTTTGGTTTGACACAGTAAATTTAGAGCCAATGGTTTCTTATTGTGGGTATAGTGGAGCAGCTTCATGGTCAGCAGGGGGTGCATTGATAACAGGAAACCAGCAATTTGCAGGAGCAGGAACACAGAATGAAGGACTTGTATTTGGAGGTACTGGTCCTGTATCTTGCACTGAAGAATATAATGGCACATCTTGGTCAACAGGTGGTGCATTAGCAACAGCAAGATGTGGTTTAGCAGGAGCAGGAACACAAAATGTAGGACTTGCTTTTGGTGGACATAGTTCATATGGTTCTTGCACAGAAGAATATAATGGTACATCTTGGTCAGCAGGAGGTGCATTAGCAACAGCAAGACGATTTTTAGCAGGAGCAGGAACACAGAATGCAGCGCTTGCAGCAGGAGGTACTTATCCAATAACGTCTTGCACAGAAGAATACAATGGTACATCTTGGTCAGAAGGAGGTGCATTAGCAACAGCAAGATGTGGTTTAGCAGGAGCAGGATCACAGAATGCAGGACTTGCATTTGGAGGTAATGGTCCTTTATCTTGCACAGAAGAATATAATGGTACATCTTGGTCAGCAGGTGGTGTATTAATAGTTGCAAGAAGATTATTAGCAGGAGCAGGAACACAAAACGCAGGACTTGCATTTGGAGGAACTCCATCAGGATCTTGCACAGAAGAATACAATGGCACATTATGGTCAGCAGGAGGTGCACTGATAACAGGAAGACAAAATTTGGCTGGAGCAGGAATACAGAATGCAGCGCTTGCAGCAGGAGGTGGTTATGGATCATTAACTTGCACCGAAGAATACTCAGCACCAATAGTTTTGATTGATAGTTCAGGTACAGGAACACCAGGTGCAAGTGGAAGTTCAGGAACAAGTGGTGCAGCAGGAAGTAGTGGCACATCAGGTGCATCTGGAACAAGTGGTTCGTCTGGAACAAGTGGTTCTAATGCTGGAATAACATCATATACAAACCCAGTTGATAATAGGGTATTAACCTCAGTATCATCAACGTCAATAAATGCTGAAGCCAACTTAACTTTTGATGGTAGTGTTTTAACTGTTACAGGAACTATAACAGAAACATCAACAGAAAAAGTAAAAGAAAATATAGAAGAAATTAGTAATCCTTTAGAGATTGTGAAAAAATTAAGAGGAGTAGAATATAACAAAATAGGTAATTCTATAAAAGAAATTGGTTTAATTGCAGAGGAAGTAGATAAAGTGCTACCACAAGTGGTAATAAAAGATTATGAAGGTAAACCAGCATCTGTCTCATATTCAAGAATAACAGCAATATTAATTGAAGCAATAAAAATACAGAATAAACAAATTGAAAATTTAACAAAAAGGATTGAAGTATTAGAAAAATAATACTATATTTATATTAAATCAAAAAAACATGAAAAAGTATTATCAAGTAGAAAATTATGGACATGGGTTTATTACCCACCAAGAAAATGAAACTGCACATATTGCTGGTTATCCTGGCAACATTTGGGTTACAGAAAACACAACATGGGCACAAAGAGTGAGTGCTGTTGAAAAGACAAAAGAGCAGGCTCAAGTAATTGTTGATGCTGCTGTTGCATCTTCATATACACCACCTAATAGCACAACTCCACCACCAATAATTTTACCTTAAAAAAAAAGTACATGAATAAAGAATTGCAAATCACAGAAGATTTAAGAGAAATTATTAGTGTTTTAAATGATGAGGACGCACAAACCATTTTATCATTAAAAGATGAATTAATGGATAATTGGCAAAAAAAACAAATATTTAGAACTGAAACCGAAATGAGAGTTTCGGTTCTAAATGATGCCAAACATCCAACAAATGCTTCAAAGTATTGGCAATCAGTTAGGGAAATGTCAGCACATTTTGATGCCTTAATGAATTTAAGTTTTGATTTAAGAAAAAACACAGTTGATAAATTAAGACTTGATAAGAAGGTTCAAGATTTGTTAGAGGATGAAGAACTTAATAGATTTGATATTATGGAAGCAAACATTGATTTGGACCGCAACATCTATGATAGAAATTGTATGTTGCAAGTTTCCAAGGATAGAGTTAGAGAGTTAAGTACGTGGAGTAAGATTAAATCTGAATTAGACAACGAAACTTTTGACACTAAAAATGTTAATACTCATCAAGCAGAATCGCTTCACAGGTATTTTGAGAATAGGGTTAAATCATTAAATGATGCATCAGCTCCAGGAGAAATAATGAATGCTATGGGTCCATATTTATCATTCAATAGAATGAAGAATGAGGAAGGTACATTATTAAATTTTTTAGGAGAAGTTCCAGAAGACAAGAAGAAATTAAATTAATTTATGACTAATTTTATTTACACAAAAAACAATGCACTATCAGGAAATGTTTGCCTTAATTTAATAAAGGCTTTTGAAGAATCTGATTTAAAACAACCAGGTGTTCTTTATGGCCCAGAGGGTATTTCATCTGATAGTGATAAGAAATCAACCGACATCACATTTGATCCCTCTTTTATGAATAAAGAACCTTGGTCTTTATTATTGGAGGATGTTATTGTTTCAGTTAAAACTGGTGTGTTAGATTATTTAAATAGGCATTCAACTGCAATGTCAAAAATGGATCCTATTGATTTATATACATATTTTAATATGCAAAAATATGAACCAAATGAAGGGTTTTTTGGTTGGCATTGTGAGAGAGCTGGTATAAAGCATTCTGACAGATTATTGGTTTGGATGGTTTATTTAAATACTTTGACAGATAGAGGTGAAACTGAATTTTTTTATCAGCAACACTTTGAAAGACCAGAGAGAGGGAAACTTGTCATTTGGCCATCAGATTGGTCTCATTTGCATAGAGGTGTTCCATCACCTACTGAAACTAAATACATCCTAACTGGGTGGTTCACACATATAAAGAATTAATTTATGGATTTTTCTATACATGAGGAGACATGGTTTTCCACACCTATATGGGAGGCAGAAGTTAAGAACATTGATAATAATGAAATAAAGGATTATTGTTTGTGGTTAAGGGATAACACAAAAGGTGCATTCATCTCAAATAGAGGTGGTTGGCATAGTAGTGAGATTGTTTTACCATTACCAAATGAATTAATGTCATTATTTAATAATCTTGAATTATTTGCTAATGAACAATGCTACAAACATCTAGGTGTGGGAAACTTAAAATTGGGTAATTTTTGGGTTAACATAAACACCAATGGGTCATACAATCTTTTGCATGACCATCAAAATAGTATATTATCTGGTGTATATTATGTTTCTGTTCCATATGATAATATGGGAGACTTGGTATTACATAGAGGTGATACAGCAGAATATTTTTTGAAGTCAGATGTTGAGAGGGTTAGCACAAAGACAAATTCTTTTGTTGCAGTAAAGAAGCCCATTGAATCTTTATTTTACATTTTTCCTAGTTGGGTTAGACATCATGTTGAATCAAACTATTCAGATGGTGAGAGAATATCAATTGCATTTAATTTTATACAAGACAAGAAGAAAATATGAAAGCACAAGTATTTGCAATATTCCCAACACCTTTATATGTGGCAAATTATGAGGGTGATTTAAAAGAGGTTATTGAATATTTTGATAGGAATGAAATGCAAGACACCAAAGCAGGGTATGGTATGATTTCAAACAATAGTTATATATTGGATAATCCAATATGTGATGAGGTGAATAAGTTTTTTATGGAATCCTTTAAAGATTTTGCAACAAATGTAATGAGATATAGATATGAGGATTTGCAATTTGCACAATCCTGGTTGACATATAAAGCACCAAAACAATTCCATAAAGCACATACCCATCCAAACACCTTATTGGCTGGTGTTTTTTATTATGATGCACAAGAGGATGATGCTGCCATTTGTTTTTCAAAAGATGTTAAATCATTTAATAGATCATACTTTGAGCCATCATTACTAGATGATTATCAAAATCATTCATTCTCACAAGAGGAGATATATTATAAACCAAAGAAAAATGATTTTTTAATATTCCCCTCTTGGTTAACACATGGTGTTCCACCAAACAATACAAATAGGGTGAGAAAAGCATTAGGTGTCAATGCTTTAACAAAAGGCACATTAGGTGATAAAGAAACCATTTCAGAAATTATATTTGGAAGATACAAATGAAACAAAAGATATTTTTTAATTCAACGTTACCAAGGAGTGGTAGCACTTTATTACAAAACATAATGGGACAAAATCCTGAATTTCATGTAACACCAACATCAGGTCTAATTGATTTGATGTTAGGAGCAAGAATAGGATACAATCAAAACCATGAATCAAAGGCTGGTGATACAGAAATGTGGAAAGAGGGTTTCTATAATTTCTGTAAAGAAGGTATAAAAGCATATGTTTCATCACAAACATCAAAACCATATTATTTGGATAAGAATAGGGTATGGGCGTTTTATTATAACCTATTATCAAATGTGGTAGAAAATCCAAAAGTAATATATATGGTTAGGGATTTACCATCCATATTTGCATCAATGGAGAAGAAGTTTAGAATGAATCCTGATAAAGATGATGGCACAATGGATAATATCAAAATGAAAGGGACAACAACACATAAGAGAGTTGAACTATGGGCGCAAACAGTTCCTGTAGGTTATTCATTGGAAAAATTACAACAAACATTATTGGATGGTACAGCAAAGAACTTTCTATTCATTAAATATGAAGACCTATGCAGTAATCCAGAAATGGTGATGAGAAACATTTATAAATATTTAGAAGTAGATGATTTCAAACATAATTTTCAACATATAAGTCAAGTCACAGTAGAAAATGATGCAATACATGGGATATATGGTGATCATATTATAAGGAATAGTTTGAATATGTTACCAAATGATTCAAAAAATGTGCTAGGTCAATATACAGTTGATTCCATAAAGACATCCTATAAGTGGTACAATGATTTCTTTGGGTATAAATAAAGTTAGGAGATGATATTTATAATAAAAAAAGAATATGGCAAAATTACAAAGTACAGAAATAATAGGAGTTGCAAATAGACCTGCAACAATATGTTCAAATACGATGTGCATTTGGTTTGATACAGTTAATTTAAAACCAGTCATTTCATATTGTGGATATAGTCCTCCTTGGTCAGTAGGTGGCGCAATGATAACAGCAAGATGTGGTTTAGCAGGAGCAGGAACGCAAGATGCAGGTCTTGTGTTTGGAGGCTTTGCTAGTTTTTCTCCAAAATCTTGTACAGAAGAATACGATGGTGCATCTTGGTCAGCAGGTGGTGCATTATCAATAGCAAGACTTGGTTTAGCAGGAGCAGGAACACAGAATGAAGGACTTGCTTTTGGGGGAGGCGCTAGTTATTCTCCAATATCTTGTACAGAAGAATATAATGGCACATCGTGGTCATCAGGCGGTGCATTGATAGAAGCAAGGAGTTCTTTAGCAGGAGTAGGAACACAAAATGCAGGACTTGCATTAGGAGGTTATGCTAGTTATTCTCCATCATCTTGCACAGAAGAATATGATGGTACAACTTGGGCAACAGGAGGTGCATTGATAGAAGCAAGGAGTTCTTTAGCAGGAGCAGGAACACAGAATGCAGGACTTGCTTTTGGAGGAACTCCATCAGGATCTTGCACAGAAGAATACAATGGTACATCTTGGTCAGCAGGAGGTGCGTTGATAACAGCAAAATGTGGCTTAGCAGGAGCAGGAACACAGAATGCAGGACTTGCTTTTGGTGGTAACTCTTTTGCTGTGCCTGATACACAAGAATATAACGGCAGTTCTTGGGTGGCAGGCGGCAAATTATTATCAGTGAGATGTTCTTTAGCAGGAGCAGGGACGCAAAGTGCAGGACTTGCTATGGGTGGGTATAATGGTTCATGTGTTTCTTGTACAGAAGAATACATTAAAACAATCGCAATAATAGATTCAATACGATAATATGGCAAAATTACAAAGTACAGAAATAATAGGAGTTGCAAATAGACCAGCAGTAATATGCGCTGATACTGTATGTTTATGGTTTAATACAACAATTAAACAGTTAGTTTTCTCATATTCCGGTTTTTCAGGATCCTGGTCGGCAGGGAATGCATTGATAACAGCAAGAGGTTATTTAGCAGGAGCAGGGACGCAGAATGCAGGACTTGCTATAGGCGGGTATAATGGTAGTATTCTTTCTTGCACGGAAGAATACGATGGTACATCATGGTCAGCAGGCGGAGCATTATCAATAGCAAGATATCGGTTAGGAGGAGCAGGGACACAGAGTGTAGGACTTGTGTTTGGAGGCCGTAATCCGGGCGCTCTTTCTTGTACAGAAGAATACGATGGGACATCTTGGTTAGCAGGCGGAGCATTGATAATAGCGAGGTTTGGACCAGCAAGTGCAGGTACACAGGACGCAGGACTTGCATTTGGAGGTTTTGTAAATAATAGTAGTACCTGCACTGAAGAGTACAATGGTACATCTTGGTCAACAGGTGGCGCATTGATTAGTTCAAGACATAATTTAGCAGGAGCAGGAACACAGAATGCAGGACTTGCTTTTGGGGGAACATTTCCAAATGGTGATTGCACTGAAGAATACAACGGCACAACTTGGTTAACAGGTGGTGCATTGATAATAGGAAGAGAAGGTACAGGGACAGGAACACAGAATGAAGGACTTTTTATAGGAGGCATAGTAACAAATACTGGTGTTTCTTGTACAGAAGAATATGATGGCGCATCTTGGTCAGTAGGTGGGGCAATGATAGTAGCAAGGCACACACTAGCAGGTGCAGGAACACAAAGCGCAGGACTTGCTATAGGTGGGTATATGAATAATGGAGTTTCTTGTACAGAAGAGTACACTAAAACAATAACAATAGTAGATTCAATACGATAATATGGCAAAATTACAAAGTACAGAAATAATAGGAGTTGCAAATAGACCAGCAGTAATATGCACTGATACTGTATGTTTATGGTTTGATACAACAAATTTGAAATCAATGGCATCATATTGCACTTTTTTAGGATCCTGGTCTGCAGGAGGTGCATTGATAACAGCAAGACTTGGTTTAGCAGGAGCAGGAACACAGAATGAAGGACTTGCTTTTGGAGGATATTGTAATGAAGGTTTATCATGTACAGAAGAATATAATGGCACAAGTTGGTCAGCAGGGGGTGCATTAATAACAGCAAGACATTTTTTAGCAGGAGCAGGAACAGAAAACGCAGGACTTGCTTTTGGTGGTAGTTATTCAGGTTCATGTACCGAAGAATATAATGGTACGGCTTGGTCAGCAGGGGGTGCATTGATAGAAGCAAGGAGTTCTTTAGCAGGAGTAGGAACACAGAATGCAGGACTTGCTATGGGGGGCGGTGGTTATTCTCCAATATCTTGTACAGAAGAATATGATGGTATATCGTGGTCATCAGGCGGTGCATTGATAGAAGCAAGGAGTTCTTTAGCAGGAGTAGGAACACAAAATGCAGGACTTGCATTAGGAGGTGGTGGTTATGGACCAACATCTTATACAGAAGAATACAATGGCACAACTTGGACAACAGGAGGTGCATTGATAGAAGGAAGGGGTTCTTTAGCAGGAGCAGGCTCACAGAATGCAGGACTTGCTTTTGGTGGTGCTGCTAGTTATTCTCCAAAATCTTGTACAGAAGAATATAATGGCACATCTTGGTCATCACGCGGAGCATTATTAATAGCAAGGTGTTCTTTAGCAGGAGCAGGAACACAAAGCGTAGGGCTTGCTTTTGGAGGAACTCCATCAGGATCTTGTACAGAAGAATATGATGGAGATATTTTAATAATAAGAGACATTATTTTATAAATGTTTTAAAAATCATCATACACAATAGTAGATTGCGTCTTATAATTATAAAACCTATAAATAAAAAATTAATGGATTTAACAACAGAAAAAATTTTAGTATGGCACATTCAAGGTGGATTAGGAAAGAATGTTGCAGCTACATCATTACCAAAGACAATAAAAGAAATTTATCCAGATAGACAACTTATAATGGTTGTATCATATCCTGAAGTTTTTCTAAATAATCCTTATGTTGATAGGGTGTATCCATTAGGTAATTGCCCCTACTTTTACCAGGATTTTGTAGAGAACAAGGATACTCTTGTTTTTAGACATGAGCCGTATCATCAAACGGGTCATATACATAAGGAGAAGCATCTGGTAAGTAACTGGTGTGATTTGCTTAATATAGAGTATAGCAATCAGATACCCCAACTTTTCCCAAATTACGCAGAGAAGGTTAATGCAAAGAAATGGTTTAGGGATAAACCAGTGGTGGTATTACAAACATCTGGTGGTGATTTAGAATCAAAGAATATATATTCTTGGTGTAGGGATATGCCACAAGATATTGCACAATTGATTGTTGACAAGTACAAGGACAGCCACCATATATTCCATATAACAAGGAAAGGTGGTTATGTTTTGAATGATACAGAGAGGCTTGATGTTAAGTTATCTAATATGGAGTTGTTTAGTATATTGACAGTTTCGTCCAAGAGATTTTTAATAGATTCTTCTTTGCAACATGCGGCAGTTGCTATTAATTTGCGGTCAACTGTGTTTTGGATTGGAACATCACCCAAGGTTTTTGGGTATGACTTGCACAATAATATTGTTGCAAATCAGCCCAAAAACAAGAACCAATTAATTGGTTCATACTTGTTTGACTATCAGTTTGATTTTAATGTACATGAGTGTCCGTATAGCACATTGGATGAAATGTTTGATATGGATTTTGTTATATCAAATATTTAAATTTGTATGCTGTTTCAAATTAAGTATAACATCTTCGGGTGTTATACTTTTTTGGCATTCGTGTTGTCTGGATGTTCCTTTATGTATTGGGCACCAGTTCCAATCTCCTTTATCAAATTTGAAGTTTGGGTTTGTCCAACAAGAGTTGCATACATTATGATTATATATTCTTGTTGTATTTGTTGTGAATTCATGATTTAAATCAGTGAAATTGTTAATCATAACCACATGTTTATTAATTGCCCAACTTAACCAACTCAAGCCACTTCCCAGACCAATGAATATTTCAGAATGGTGAATATAATTCATAATGTTATTTATGTCATAATTGTTTGGAGTTATGGCATTTTTGATATTATTTCCTTCTTTTGAAATGTTTATAACGGTATATCCTTTGCTATTTAAAAATTCTGTTAGTTCATCCCATCCATTTGGGTATAGCCAGAATTTTAAGGCTGATGTGGAGTGGGTTGCAATTGTTATGTATTTTTCTTTTATGGGTCTTTTCTTTGGTATGAAATCAATGGTTGGTTTTATTTCGGTATAATCTAGGCCAAGGATATTTGTTGCTGTCATTTGTAATGGTATTATATTTGGTAATATTGGTTCCATTTGATTATTATAGAACCAACCAAGGGTATATTTTGCATGTATATTTTGGGCAACTTGACCAGGTATAATGAACTCAATGTTTGGATATGTTTTTTCAAAGAAGTTATTCCAGAAGGTTGATGCAACAACCTTGCAATTATGTTTTTTTGAGAATTCATCAATGTAAGGCATCCATGCAACGGAATCACCAAGAGATTTTGAATCAATGGCAATATAAACCCTTTTATTGGTTAAATCCATATTAAAGACATGTTTCCCTTTTTGGTTGCTAACAGTGATTTCCCAATCAACAAAATATTTTATGGATGATTTTGTCCAATTGTTTCTCCCAATATTTGATTTGTATTCAATTTTGTTTGTTTTTTTATTTTTGAATGTAATATCATATCTTATGTTTGGACCACCAGTTATTTCAACAAATGGACCATCAATAAAATTAATATTAATATTTGGTTCAATATCAGTTGTTTTTAATTCATATATGTCAAAACTTGAAAATTGGTTATGAACACCTTCCAAGTCTGTTGTTACTTTATCAGTTAAGCATTTTTCAACAACATTAAACTTATAATCTTTGATTAAATCATACATTTTTTCCTCAAACTTCTTGAAGTTGATATAAAATATTAATTTTGTTTTGTAATAGTTAAATAACTCCAATAATGGGGTTATGTTGCCAGAAAAGAAATTGGTTTTATATCCATCATTTTTATCTATGTTATTATTGTAATATAAAATTAAATCCTTTGAATTAAGCTGTTTATAATTATCATTTAATGTGTCAGAATATATTAATGTATCATAATTTACAATATGTATTTTCTTTTTGTTTAATTTATCTGCAAAGTTGACACCCTGCTTTATTAAGTTATAAACTCCAAAACTATGTTCAAAAGGCATTGAAGTACTTGTTTTTTCCCCTTTTGCATTTATCTTCCAATATTCAAATATAACATTATGTTCTTCATATTCATCTTTATCCAATAATTGATTATCTTTTGAATATAATACATAATCACATAATGATTGGGTTTCTTCATCAACTGGTTTATTGCATGATAATATGATTTCTGTATTGATGGTTGACAAACATCTTTTTAGCATATTTTTTCTAAATAAGTTATTTGTGTGAGCCAATACAATGGTTACTTCATCTTCATTTCTTTTTTTATCTTCATTCAATAGATTGATTAATAATTTCTTATTCTCTTCTGGGTTATCTGTGGAATATACTGCCTTATTATCATAATAATTTTCATATGTATGTAAGTTTTTTGTTATAATTTTAAGACCAAAGGATGATGCTTCTTTTAATGATAAGGGATTCAATTCATATATTGATGGGAAATAGAATAAATCAGACGCTTCATAATAATTCAATGGGTTTTCTTGTTCCCCGTGTATAACGCAATTCTTTGGTAAATCATCCAATATTGGTTTCCAATATTCATAGAAGTTTCCAGCCATATTTCCAACAAAATGAAATATTATTTTCTCATCTTGGCACAATCTAGCGACTTCAATTATTTCCTTTTGGTTTTTACCTTGTGTAAATAATCCAACATGTAGGACATGTTTATAAGAGGGGTCAAATCCAAGGAGTTCTTGTTTTTGCTTTTTCTTTGGTATTTTCTTTGGAATGTGGTATTCCCATATGGTTAATGGAACTCCTGTTTTTACAAATTGCTTCTTGCTCCATTCTGATACTAAGATATATTTATCTGGATGAAATTTTATATCATTTGGATTTGTCCATGATCCATGTGTGGTGACAAATATCTTATAACCTTGGTCACGTTGAAATATCTTGAAAAGGATATCATCTGACAAATTGAATTCAGGTACTTCTTGAAAATGAATAATGTCAGGACTAATGTTATTTATGTGTGTTAATATTTCAGATTTATCATCCCCAAGTGTAATAACATTTACAAGTTCTTTAATCTTATTCTTTTGTACAACATAATCACCGCTTACATTTGCTATTTCAATGACATAAATATTATATACAGGAAGAAATTCTTCAATTTGTTTGAGAAGATATTGCGGTAAACCCCCAGTTGATAAATGCGGTGTTACAAATAATAATTTTTCTTTCATTTTTTTATTTTTTTATTTTTAAAATAATATAATTTTCATACAAATCAATATTTTAATATGTAAAATTATTAATTTTAATTTATATTTTTATATGGATATTATACATTACTTAATATTTATATCTTAAATACTATTTTACATGACAAATATAAGTGTTAACATTTTTGGTATAACTGGGCAAAGCCCTTATGATATTTATATTTGTCAACCATCTATAAATGATTGTATTTATATAAATACCATTTCTGGAACCACATATTCTTTTGATTTACCAAAACCAATAGATAATAATATCCAATACCTTGTTAAGATTATTGATAATAATAATAGATTAATAACAAGTGTGGTAAATGTTTCAAACAACTAATTTAATATGGGGGTAACTTTATTCAAAGATTGTGCGGGGGATTATAAGTTTAGATTTAATTTGAAGGCTGTAAATCCAAATGTAGGGGATGTTTTTAGTATAGATGGCATTTATTTTAGTGGATTTGCAAGTGTTATTGAATATGCTGAAATTGGTGATTTGTTTGATTCAGATGGTACATTATTTGTTCAACAGAGGCAGTGTCCAGAAGTGATTGAGGAAATTCAAGAGGTTTTTGTGCATAAAATAATTGAGGAGGTTGAAGAGATTATTGAACCAGAAGTGGTTGAGGAAGTTCAAGAGGTTGTTGAGCCAGAAGTGATTGAGGAAGTTCAAGAGATTTTTGTGTATAAAATAATTGAGGAAGTTGAAGAGATTGTTGAACCTGAAGTAATTGAGGAAATTCAAGAGGTTTTTGTGCATGAAATAATTGAGGAAGTTGAAGAGGTTGTTGAGCCAGAAGTGGTTGAGGTATTCCAAGTGCCTTTTAACCCCGGTGTATCCCCAGGTGATGCCATACAAGATTTTTGTGTATCGCCAACTTATTCTATTTTGGGTACAAATGTTGGTAATTTTTCTGTTGCTGATGTTTTATATGATGATTATGTTTATTATACTGGTGAAACAAGTGGTGTCATTTATTTTAATACAGATTTGGAACAATGGTGTTTAAGTGGTTCTTTGGGTGGTTCTTGTTTATTAACTGGTAAATCACCTTGTTATGGGGAACTTAATCCTGATTTATATGAGGGTATTGTGTTTAGTGGAAATTGTCCAACACCAACCCCAAGCCCAGCATCTTGTGATATTGTTGATTTTTCTGCATATTTTAATTGTGAGTTATCTGCTTCAACAACTCCAACCCCAACTATTACCCCAACTCCAACTATAACCCCAACAATGACAATAACACCATCTTCAACTGGGGGATTGGCAGTTAATGTGGGGATGTCAGCATATACTTATGCATATCCAAGTTCTACCCCATCAATGACCCCTTCTGTAACAGCAACAAATGATAGATTGATTGGTGGAAGTTTGAATTATGAGATGATGAGTAGAGTGTTTAGTTTTAAAGGTGTTAGGGTATTGGTTGATTGTAATACAAATGAGGAAGTGTATACAACACAAGATTTGATTTTAAGTGGGGTTCCAATTAAAGTGGGGGACATTATCAGAACATCAAACAATGGTGTCCAGAGGTGCTTCACATATGATAGGAATGAATCTACTGGTAGTTCAAATATTAGCATTCAAACAATATTGAATGTTTATACTGGAACAACGTGTTCAAGTTGTGCAATAACACCAACACCAACACCAACTATGACAATGACCCCAAGCGTAACAATTACACCAAGTATTACATTAACACCATCTCCAACATCAAATCTTTTACATGTATTTGAGAGTTGCATTCCTTTGGATGGAAATACAATTAATTCACAATTAATTCAGAATATTGGAATTGGTATTCCTATTGGTTTTGTTATTAAGGATTCTGATAATAATTGTTGGACATATTTGGGTGCATTTGATAAATCATATACTCCAGTTGGTAATATAAATTATTTCACATATACGGGAAATTATTTTGATACAAATGGGGGAACATTCATTGATTGTGTGAATTGTTTAAATAATTTGAGTTAAATATATTATATATGGCAGAAGATATTATTACAATATACCCATTAAGCGTTGATGTGAATGTTAAAAAAACATCTGGTATTGGTAGAAAGGATGGGTCGCTTGAAATATTAGTATCAGGTGGGTTAGGTGGGTATATTATAAATGTTAATGGTAAATTAAATACAGGAAATATATTAACAGGTCTGGCATCTGGAGATTATATTATATTGGTTAATAATCCAGATTCTGGTCAGAGCATTAGTTTAACAAAAATTATTGAGGATCCAGTTGAACCAACTTATTGTACAAGATTTTTCCCGTTTCGTAATTTTTTAAATGATACTGGTAACACAACTTGTGATTATATATGTTCATCAAGCACATTAAGTCTTACCTTTTTTGTATATGCAAGAGGTAATACATTTGGTGAATTAAATAGTACATTATATAGGGGGTCAAGTAGTGCAGATTCAAAATCAAAATGTGAGGCTGGAATTAATATTTGGCCATCAGGGGATACAAGTTATAGGAAATTAAAATATAATAATTTTTGCCATTCAATTAGTGATTTAGGTGTTGTTACAGGGAGAACAAAATGTTTAGATATTGTTACAGCATCTGGTGGTACTTGGGCAATAGAAAATTTGAAAGTAACAACATTTAGAGATGGGACAGATATACCATTTGTTGCATCAACAACAGACTTAAATAATATTTCAGGACCAGCATATACCTATTATAATTTCAATTCAGGGCTTGGGGATATTTATGGTTATCTATATAATTATGCTGCTATTACAGATGCAAGAAATTTGGCACCAAATGGATACCATATACCAACAAAAACTGAGTGGGATAATATATTTTTGGCATCAGAAATTAATGGTGTGAGTGGTGGTGGTAAATTAAAAGAACGCAATTTATGGTTTGAACCAAATTTGGGTGCAGAAGACTTATATAATTTCTCATTGGTTGGTGGTGGTGGTTTGATAAATAATAATTTCATAAATAATAAAATTAATGGATATTATTGGACAACTACCAATACTGGTTTTGCAAATAAAAATTATATTGGATTGTTTTCATATAATGAATTATCAATGAGTTATATTGAAAATGTTGGGTTGAATTCATTTTATTCTGTTAGATTAAAAAAAGATTAATATATGGCAATTAATGATTTGTGTTTGAATGTTTATTTTGAGAATGATATTATAGGTCCATATAATTTTCAATATAGTGGAATAACAAATGGCAAAAATTATTGGCATTCAACAGGAAGTTCAATGACAATAATTTGGAATTTAAGTAATAAATATTGGGAAGTTTTAAATTGGACAGGAGTTACAAATACAGCATTAAGAAGTGTAAATTCAAGTGATATACCAACAAGTGATTGGAAAATAAGGGGTGTTGCACCAAAGAATGATGTTTTGGTTACATATGGTGAATGTGATGGATATTCACCCATTTTATTAAGGTCAAAAATAACAAACAATAGTTGTGTTGGAAATTGTGATGGTGTTATTGTGGCATCATCTTTAGGGGGCATTAAGCCTTATGTATATTCAATAAATAATGGTCAAACATATTCAAGTTCACCAATTTTTAAGGGTATTTGTGAAGGCCAATATAATTTATATGTTTCAGGTCAAACAGGTGGTGTAGCTTCAATTGTTTCAAATGTTTCTTCAGAAAATGAATTATCAAGATATGAAATTAATTTATCAAATATTTCAGAGCAATTTATATCAGATGATACAATTCAAACAACATGGAAATTAAATATTAATCCAGAGTTAAAGGCTGGACATGTATTAACATTAACAATGAATGCAAATCTTGAAACTTCATTATACCAACCAGGTTCAGCAAGTACAAACAATATTATTTCAGTTTATAAAAATAATTCTTTGTTAACTCCAAACATAATATCAAATTCATTGGCAACAAACAGACCATATTGTTCGCCAAATTTGATTAATACCACATATTCAGCATTAACTTATTCAACAACAATAATTAGTGGAGATACATTAACAGGGACAACAACATCCATTATAAATAATAATGGTTATCAAGTGGATTCAAATGGTTGCTCAACAAAGGTGGAACAAAAAAATACAATAAGAATTGATTCAGCCAAGATAAATACTTGCAGATGTTGTGAGATAATATTTAATTCTCAAAATTATGTTGGAATAAATTCACATATTAAATAATTATATATAAAAGATAATGAGTTATATTTTAAAAAATACATCTGGAAAAATAATTACAAGAATAACTGATGTTGGTAGGAAGGCAATATCAAAGGGGTTGTTCAATATTTCTTATTTCCAAGTTGGAGATAGTGAGATTGATTATATTGGAGATAATATTACAAATAATAATGTATTAATGCCAGCTTTTTGCGAGCATAATGATAATGCTGGTGGGTATAATGTTAACAAACAAAATGTAAAATATCCCTACTTTCTAAATGGTGCAATTGGTACAACATATGGAATTCCATTTAATGAGTCAACAATAAAGGAATTTTATAATTTGGCAACAGATAAGGGATTTTTTGTTAGTGGAGTTACAACATATTCAGCCCAGACAACATCAGCATATACGGTTTCATCAAATTATATTGCAAGTATGCCAACAATAACTGGTCAAACAAGTTTATTGTTATCAGCAAATACATGTTCAGCAACAACTGGTGTTCCAAAAGTTGGTGATTTTCTTACCATTATTTTAGATGGTGTTGGGGATTGTGGTAGCATAAGAAATTCTTTTCCAATATTGACTTATAAGATTAGTGCATCAACAATAAGTGGTAGTAATTATATTGTTGGATTGGATAGAAACCTACCAATATATTCAGCAAAGACAAGTGGAGGTGAGATAGCAAGATGTTTAATTTATCCATCAGGGATGACTGCGTTATATGATAGTGTTACACCAATGCCAAATTGGTCAAATGATGTTTTTAATTATGAAACGATTTGTGATACATCAGCAACAGTAGATACAAGAGTTTGGAATATGAATATTCCTTGGTCGCAAACTGTGGCAGGAATAACAGGGGATACTTATGAGGATTATACAAAATATGGATCACAATCATATTTGGGAACAAAAGAATATTTGTATTCAAATTCTGGGCAAACATTATCAAGTGATAATGGTGCAGTTTATTATTATGATTCAAGATTGAATAAAATTATTGTTGAATCAAAAAATCAAAAAGCAGTTGCAGTAATTCATTATACAAATCAATCTATTGATAATGTTTATGGGGAAAAATTTGCAACAATGCCATTTGATGTTGCTGACCCAAAGGATACTAATGATTTGGCAAGAAAATTTAAATTAACAATTCCAACATTGATGTGGCATAAGTCTGATGGTTCAAGTATTGGGCAAAGTTTTTATATTGATCCCCCAAATGAACCAGGTAAATCTATTCCATATTATATCAAATCAACAAAGAATTCTGATATGAATCAGCCGGGCATTCGTTTCTTTAATTTATGGGATACAAATGAAAATTCAAAAAATGAGTTAAATAGAGTAGGAAGGGTTTTTCCTGATAGTAAAATTGTGGTTATTGATGATGATGAATTGGTTGCGGCATTGTCATATAAATCAAATAGGAATTGGACATTACCTGCACCAGAAGTTAGTTTAATAACACCAAATTTATTTGATACAGATACATCAAATGATATTGGTGTTTTGACTGGGGATGGAAAAACTTTATGGGTTACATATCGTTTGGATTCAACAGGGTTTACAAATTCATTACATTGCAATTATTATCAAAATATTGTTGGTCCTGATACTGGTTGTACAATAACAGCTCAGAATGTTGCGGTTAAATTTGGGGAAGAATTTCCATTTTTATATACAAATAATAGTTTGTCAGGTTTTTCAGCAAATGAAATTAAAATTTTGGCACAAAGAACAAATACAAATAGTTTGCCAGAACCAAACCAATGGAGAATAATTGATTTTACAAGCCAGATTGCTTCAACAAAAATAAATGGATATATCCCAGAATCAGGTTTAACTAAAACAACATTTGTTATTACAGAATCAAATTACACAGCTGCAACAATATATGATTTGGCAAAATTCATTGATGTTCCTTTAAATAGTCAACCAACAAAGTTAAATTTTGGGGATGAATATTATTTTTATGGAAACATTCAAACTGGAATTGTGGCAACAATATATGAAATGAAATATGCTGTTAATCTTGTTATAACACAATTTTCAACAACAACAAATCCAACTTATGTAACTGGTAAGAATAAGTATATTACTGAAATTGGACTTTACAATTCCAACAAAGAACTTATGGTTATATCAAAATTAAGTTCACCTATTGAGAGAGTTTTGGGGGATCAACAATTTAACATAAGTTTAGATTTTTAATGGTAAATAAAATAGATATTAATTCGCCCAAAGTATTGGGACTTGATGTGTCAACAAAGACAATTGGAATTGCTTTGTTTGATACTAATTCTGAAAAATTATTGGAATTAACACATTTGTCGCCAATTCCAAAATCAGAAATGAATTCAAAGATAGAAGAACTTATTGTTAAGTCAACTTTATTCAAATTAAAATTGGAAGATTATAAAAATCTTGGAATAACAAAAGTAATTATAGAAGAACCATTATTAACTTCAAACAATGTAAATACTGTTGGTATATTAATGAGGTTTAATACATTAGTTTGTAAAGAAGTTTTTGATGTATTGAATATTATGCCAGAATTTATTTCAACATACAATGCAAGAAAGTTTGCTTATCCAGAATTAACTCAAAAGAATAAAAACGGTAAAGAAGTTTTGTTTGGGGGGTTGGACAAATCAATGGATAAGAAAAAATTAATATTGGATTTGGTTGCAGTGAAAGAACCCCAAATCACTTGGCATTACGACAAGAAGGGAAATTTGAAAAAAGAAAATTTTGACCAAACTGATGCTTATACAGCAGTCCTTGGATATATGAAGATGAAAAACATTTGGTAATTCGCAAATTCTTACATATATTTGCGAAATGGAGAATCAAGATAAAGAAATAGAAGTTATATTGGGTTTGATAAGTGATGTGATTGGTGAACCAGTCAAATCATTTACCACAAAACACCAATACACATATAATTGCCCCCTTTGCGATGAAGGGGAGAATAAAGGCAATCTTGAAGTATCACTATTAAAACATTTATATCATTGTTGGAGCTGTGGTGATGATTCTGAAAAGACACATGGTCCACTTGGCAAGTTATTTGATGTATTTGGCACAAAGAAGCAAAAGAGATTATATGATTTGGTTAAACCTGAGAACTTAAAGGTTAATGATATTTTTTATCCAAAATTAAGATTACCAGAGGGGTTTGTTACCTTTGAAGATTCTCATCCATTGCATATCCCTAGGAAAGAA
>Ga0164293_10001437_pt1 | contig 19847 bp, 12 predicted proteins | sample GEODES118metaG_FD_111487 | JGI IMG/M metagenome (GOLD analysis project Ga0164293, IMG submission 111487) | Eutrophic lake water microbial communities from Lake Mendota, Wisconsin, USA - GEODES118 metaG | ecosystem: Environmental > Aquatic > Freshwater > Lake | place: USA: Lake Mendota...
ACTCTGCGTCCATCCTTTGCTAGAACTGTACCGTCCCATACATAGTCAATGAATCGCTGAGCTTGCTCAGGAGCAAGAATACCACCAGGAGTTCCTGTTGGATTTACTGCGTTAGCACCAGTTGTAACACCGAAGTTTGCACCGTTCACGTTTCCAAGTGAAGCGGCTGGGCTTAGAGCACCATCTGGTCCATATGCTACTGCACTGCCAATGGCACCTGATACGGCGACACCTGCATCTGCAGCTTTTTCAATTAATGTTTCTTTTTCCGACATATATTTCACCTCCTAGTGATATTTTACTTAAATAAGTCGTTATTTGTGAGGAAACGACCTCCCCAAAGGGATTTTTGAACCTTCATTTCTGAAAGCTCCTGGATGATCTCGCCAAGATCACCAGACTTACGGAATGCGGTGTCAGCCTCAACCTGATCAACACGCTTTCCAAATTCATCAAAGTTTCCCTTTACAGTTTCAATGTCGTTTGAAACTACTCCAAGAGACTTCTTTAGTTCTGCAAGCTCAGCACCAAGTGCCTTAACTGTTGCAGTTAGATCGCCAAAGGCATTATTAAGAGAGTCTTTGATTTCGGCTACAGAATCAACTAGAATCTGATTTGCTTTCGCAACCTCATCAACAACCTCAACTCCAGCGTCCTCAACAGACTCAGGAGCTGCACTTTCAGAAACGTCTTCTGCTACAACTTCTTCTACAGCCTCTTCTGTCTTTTCGACAGCTTCCTCTGCAGCTTCTTCTGTAACATCAGCTGGCTTATCTTCTGACGGTGCCTCTGGAGCGACCTGTACATCTTCAACAACATCTTCAGTTACTTCCGCAACCTCTGATACATTTGCTTCTTCTGTCATAGGATCTTCCTCCTTTTTCATCTTAGAAGTATTAATGCCTTTAGCACTATCAACTAAGAACTTTATTGTGTCTGCAGTATCGGAATCATCTTTTTCTACAAAACCGATATTCTGCATTGGCATACCAGAAGTTGGACTCAACGCTGTGTCCTGATCTGATAGCAAAACTATGTCGTTTTCTGAATCCCAGAAAACATTTTCAAGCTCCATCTTTGATGTATATCCTTCTAGATGAGTTTGTCCGTCAACCTTTTCAATTGAAACAATGTTAGCAAATTGATTGGCTGGATTGTCAACAAGAGAAAGCTCAACAAGATCATATTCTTTAATTACACGAATAGACTTATCCATTTCTTCGTTGTAGTCATCGTCATATTTCTTAATGCTACCGCCAATAGAAAAACCAGAATATGTTCCATCAATAACTTTTTCCCAAGCATCTTGTGCACCCTTAGAAACGTAGGCAGAAACGTATACTCCAGAATAAAACTTTTTTGCGTTTGGATCAAAGTATTTGTCTTCCTTAAAAGATACTACCTTGCCAACAGCAGATGGCTGGTGCATTTCTCTTAGATTGCCTCTGAAATTTTTAAAGGCTACAAGGCTAGCATTAGTAGAAACAATGTCGCCCTGCTTGTCTACGTTATCAAGTGTGGCAAATCCAGAAACGGTTCTCCGTTCTTTATCTACTTTTCCAATGGGCATCGATAGGCGAACGTTGTCGCCATCAGTTACCCAATGTGCCTTATTAATATTCATATCCCTTTAATTATAGCAAACATTTTATGACTTTATAACGATTTTGTTACTCTGATGATCTTCCTTCACCCTGAGCATTTCTGCCACTGGTTGTGGCTTCTCCGTCAGATTGTTCGTTTGCCCTGTTCCTGTCTCGTTCTCTATTCTGTTGTGTATTCGCAGTTGCATCAGCAGCCTGTCTGGGACTAAGCTCCATTGGTTCGTCACCGTCTGATCTCTGAGGCAAATCTAGCAATTCACGAGCCTCATTTGGAACCATAATCTTATTACGAACATAACGCTCAAGGATTTGAGATTGTGCAATTTCGTCAGTAAGGGTTAGCTCATTAAACTGCAGCTCTAGTATATCAGTCTTTTCACGAACAATCTTATTAATTATCTTTTCTAGGTATTCTTGCATTGGTCGTGCAACTTGTTCTTTAAATGTTCTATCTTGGGAAAGGGCTGCAGCAATAGCTGCTGAGTCTGATCCGCCAAGCTTTGAGATTGGAACTTGATGTGCAATCAAAATATCGTCACGATTTGCCCTACGATATTCCTTAAAAGAGGCTTCCTGAATTCCAGCCTCAATTGGCTTCATGTCAAACTCAACTTTGCTGCCATCGCTATCTCCAGGCAGTGGGATATAGAGTGTCCTGTGAGACTGAGATTTTAGCCCAGTTTGTAAGAATCTAAAAAGCTTGTCTTCTGCATCTCCAGATAGCTTGGCTCCCTTTAGGGTTACAATGTATCTTGGAACAGCTTTGTTATTAAAGTAGTCAATGTTATACTGTGCAGCTAGCTGATCACCAACAAGAGAGCTCATTGCTGAAACAATATCTGGAACTCCATAAAAAGTATTTAGCGGAGAATATTCTTTAATGTGAATGATTTCGTTTGGTCTTGTATCGTTTGTTACTGGGTTTGCATTCTTTGCCCCAAAATTTCTAAAGTAAACTACTTGATTTCCAATAATTTGGATATACCCATCACGAAGCCTACGAACACGAATGGTGGTTGCAGGAATATGTCCAACATATCCAATTTCTCCAGTTACCTTACGACCAACCTCAATATATGCATTACCAGTTGACTGTAAATCAGTAACAACCTTTTCCATTGTTTTTTGAAAGCTGTCTTCATCATTTAGGTTTTCTAGCCAGTCACGTAGCTGAATCTTTAAGCGTTCAATTCTATTTCTAGCACGCTTGACGGCTTCTTCGTCATCTCGCATTTCAAGGCTCATAGATGTTTTATCTGTAACACCAAAGTGATAGCCAAGACCAACTACGTTTTCTACCTTGGCGTCGATAGCTGCGTGGTTAGCAAACGAAGTATCATAAAAATTTGCCAACTCATATAAATTATATGGCGGTGTAATTACATCAAAAAGACCATAGCCATTACGATAAACCACTCCTGGATTAATCTGCTTAGATGATGCATCTGAGCCAGATGGTACTGCATTTGCAGAATCTAAATATGCTGTAGAGACTGTTGTGGCTTTGCTCATATTTCTTACAGTTCTACGCTTAAAGTTTGGATCGATTCCAGAGTAGTCTTTGAGCTGATCCCAATTCTTTACAAATGGATCTTGGTCCTTAAATAAATTAAGTGGCTCTTCTTGAGTATTCAGACTAGCTGACAAATACTCCATTTCGTAATCGCTCATTATTCTTCCAGTGCTCCCTGACCATACTTGTCTACCGTTGCCTGTGCGTCTGCCCAAGCACCTAAATCATTCATAGAAGGAATGAGGCCCTGCTTCATTCTATCTACCTGCTCTGAGTGCTCTTCTTCAGACACCCTAGTCAATCCTGGAACAAATTTGGCTTCGCCATCTCCTGGATCTCCGTAGTATTTGGCAGCCTGAATTAGTTCGCTAATTTTACTAAGATCATTTTTAAGCGAAGGAATGTTAAGAACATTTCCCTCTCCATCAGTAAAATACTTTCCATCTGCCTTTTTATATACATAAAGGCCCCATCCATAGTTATCTTCAATGATTTGTCTACGGACGTTACCAACTTTTGATAAAATATCGTTTTCCATGTACATAAGTATACCAGATTATACTGCAGACTTGGTCAAATTAGACCAAATCAAGTTACTATATATTCTGGATTTGTCATAATCAATCTCTAAACCATCAAGGTTGTCATCAATAATAGATCTATTAGTTCCAAGGTATAGGTCATAAACAGTCTTTGGGTTAACCGCAAAAGCATTTGTAGAGCTTAGTACCTTTAGGTTGTTCCAAGAGTTGTCTTCTGGGTAATCGTCTATCCAGTTTGACCAATCAAGCTCCACACTTTGAGGCGACAGCTTTACACGTGCCCAAGCACGATTTGTTGTGCTTTGGCTTCTTTCTAGACTGCTAGACAAGAAGTAGGATATGTGGTTATAGGTTAAAGGACCAGATACATTTAGCCTTCCTGTATAGCCAGTGTATGCAAGTGGGGTGTTAAAGGATACCGCAAAAACAGCCCAAGAGTTTTTTAAGATAAATGGAGTAGTTACTGCCTGGCCATTAATAAAATATCTTAGGTTTGTATAGTCTGCACCAGTTTCTCTATTTTTTGCATAAATATAACCACGTCCAGTACTTCCATCATCTTTTAGATAGAAGTCGTATATACCGCCTCTAAAATCAATAGAAGCAATTACAAGTCCTTCAGTAGGAAAAGCCCTTTCTGAATACTTAAACCACATTTGAAATGCACTAATTTCAAAGTCTGAAGATTTTTCTACGTTTAGGGCTAGGGAGATTCCTCTATCAAGCCTGTCGCTAAACTCTCCACGAAGTCTCCATCCACTATTGTTTGTTGTGTAAAGGTATGGTGTACTTTCTTTATATATTGTTATTGGATTTTTTCCAGCAAAGTTATAGTACAAACCTTCTCTTGTATAAGGATAAACTGGTATGCCAAATTTAGTTCCAATTGGAGTAAAATCATTTTTGCTCAATGTATTAGAGGAAAGCTGAAGATCTCTAAATCTAACTGGCTGCCTGATTAGACCATCGCTTTCTATTCTTATATGAGAAACCAAAGCTAATGAATTAAAGTCAACTGGGCTATCACTAGCATTTCTCAATGGTGGGTAAATGACGGTATTATCTAATGCTTCATACATTGTATCTTCCCAATTTGTAACAAGAGTATTAGGATCAATAACCCCAGTAGACTTAAATGGCTCTATGTCAGTATAGTCAAGTATTGTTTTGTTTGCTCCGTCAGCAATTTCTTGAAATGAAACATATGCTTTAATTTTATTCTTTGATGTGTCATAGGCAAACCCAGATTGCTCTACCAATGACATATCTTCGTAATCGTTCCATCCAGTAAAGATATTGTTTCCTAAGTCTCCATAGGTTAGTCGCACTGGAATTGAATATGCTACACGCAAATCATTATATGTCCAAGTTCCCCCAGATCCAGAGGACTGTAGCGTAATGGTTTCTGGATAATCCATGTTAAACTGCAAATAGTCTAAATCATAAATGTTATTGTTTTCAAAGTCTGTTACATATTTACCAAAGTATGAGAGTGGTAAATAGTCTTCCCAATACCCAACTGCAGCAATATCTACATAAAAAGTATTAAATTTTACGTATGGTTTTAGTGTATAGTTTGCAACGTGAGTCCCCATGGCTGTTATAGCAGATGGGGCAGAAACTAAGATTCCAGAAGAATCAAAATATTGCGAAACAGTTCTATTGTTAAATTGACTATTAAACCCTACCCTGTAGATTTTTCCAGTAAACGTATCGCTTAGGCTTCCACCAACCTGTAAAGACAAAGATCCTTGATTAACAAAAAACTTATTGATTCCATCAACAGAAAGTAAAGCTAGCTTTGTTACATCCGCACCAACAATAAATTTTTGATTTGCTAAAACAGAAAATGTTCTAACTGTAGTGGTAGCTCCACCTATTTGAGCTGTATACGAAACTAAAAGATTATTTACTGAAATTTCAAAAAAGTCTCCACTAAAAAGATTTTCAATTCTAAAAAGAGTTTGCTTTGAAGCAACACCACTTGTTGAAAAGATACCGTAAAAAGACTGAATTGGGTCAGTTAACAAACCAAACTGATTAAAAGATAACCTACAAGACTTGTTGTTCCAGCTAGAATTGGGCCTAAACGTAATGTATGGATCTACCGAACTACCTGTTGAGTAGTTGTCATCGTATAGCTTTTGAAGCGTCAGGTCATCCAAAACAAACTCTGGTAAAGAATAATCTGGCAAAGACAAAGCTCTTGATGATGGACTTACGTTACTAAAGAATCCTTGAGACCATTCTCCAAAATTTGGATAAGAATAGTTTGCTCCATAATTGGCAACTGCGTAATCGTTTGCTGCTGTTACTGAGTTTAGCGATGAGTTAATTGTCTCAAGCGTAGGCACTCCCTGCCCCCAGACCCATCTTCTTTTTGCAACTTCGTTAGGAACTGGATATGGATAAATTGCAAAAGAGTCAACCTCTAGGGAAGCTATCTCGTCTGTTGTGTAAAATCCTAGCCAATCTTGACTTTTGCCATTTGCGTCAAACTCTGATGGAAAGTTTAGCTGGCTTTCTGCGACTGGAATTGAAAAAACCTCTTCTCCATTAACCATCATAGAAACTAGGTCTTGTGTAAACTTTATGTGAATTAGCATTGGTCTAAACCACTCACCAACATAGTGAGACTTAATATACTTTCCAACAACTAGCGTTAAATAACCATTTTCAACATACAAACCATCAGAGCTAGCAATTGGGCCAAAGATTCTTACTGGATCGTAGACATCAGTATTTATTCTGATCCAAGACTCTAAAGTATATTGATTATACAACCCAATGCTATTTAAGAATCCGTACCCTGGAAAAATAATTGATGGATAGTTTACGCTATCTACCACATTTGGAAATATTTTGGTAACATTGGAAGATCCATAAGCTAATGGTATGCCATAGTTTATAGACCTGAGCTTTGTGTCATTTACCAGGTAGTAGCCAGGCTTTTCGCTTTCTCCATAAGGTATTGCTGGAACAACCTCAAAAGTTGATGGCAACGAAATGTTTGATGGAATTGAAACTGGGAGAGTACCAACAGTTTTTTGATTATATTGTTCAGACCACTGAGAAAAAGACAGTCCATTCAGTAAAGCAATATAGTCTGAAGAACCACCCCCCACAATTTGAGTCAATTGAATTACTAACCTAATATTTGTAGCTGTGGTTGGTGGCAAGTCAAAAGTTTTTCCAAAGAATACCCACTGATTTCTATCAGAGTCACTAATGTTTTTAGTTTCTAGAACTGTTTGAGTTGTTGAAGATGATGTATCAAAATATCTATATCCAAACTTAACAGTAGATATGTACACACTTTCTACATTAAGGTAAAATCCTAAAGCAAAGTTTGAAAGTGATGCATCAAAGACAGTATTTGCATAACCAAAAATGCTAACAAGCTCTATGTCTCTAGTTCCTGGTCCTGGCGGTACTGTACCAGTAATTTTTGTAGTATTTACAGAAGGAATTGGGGGGTTTGAGATTCTAGCATCAACCAAAGAAACTGAGGCATTAGATATTGACCATTTTGCCGCATCTTCAATAACTCTATCTGCAGCGGAAAGAAATGAGATAAAGCCCACGTCTTCATCAAGCGTCCACGCACTTAGCGGATGCTCTGAATAAACCTTCTCTACGTAAACGTTTGATAAATTGCTCATAAGACTCCCCTTAATTTTACCACAGTAAAACTAAAAAAGTCTTATTACTTATCTTGAATTCGCTTTAGCTCTTCTTGATGAACCTTGATTGCGTTTTCTAGAGCAACAAGAGACTTTTTAATGTTTTCTACCTGCTCCTGTGCCTCAAGGGCTTCAGCTGTTTTTAGGTTTAACTGGTACTGATAAGCCTCTTCTGCAAACTGTGCTAGTCTTCCAGTCACAATTTTGATTTTTTGCTCATCAGTTACAAAATCGTCAGTATTAATCATTCCACATCTCCTCTAAAATATTAATGTAATTATAGCATATTAGGCCTGAGACTCAGACCAGGTAATACGGCTTGATGCTGTAAATGGGCTGGCAGATCCAATTCCTGCGGTGCTAACAACCTTAACTGCTACTGTTAAGATATCTGGACCATTAGGGAATGTTCCATCTCCACCCAAAATTGAATTACCCATATCGATAATTTCTCCAAGGTCGAAGTTAGAGGTTCCAGACAAACGCTTTCCAGTATTGTCTACACCACCACCTGCAGCACGGAAGGAGAATACTTCAACACCACCCAAAACCTTATCTCCAGAATTATGCCTAATTAGCTGAGATAGAGATGGGGTGTTTACGTTTTGCCAAGCAACTGTGCTCAAGTCACCATTAATAATAAGCTTAACCTCGCAGTCGTGAGTCAAGATCATACCAACCTCATTAAGTTTTAGTTGCATTCTATTAATAATTTCACGAGCACCAATATTACCAGTAATGCTAGAGTCTGCAGATGGAGCAAGTCTAATTGTAATTAGAGGAATGATGTCCGTTCCAAGGTTTACAGCCTCTGTTGCAGCAACTGGTGGCTCACCAACATAAACAGTTGCTCCAGAACCAACCACTGGATAGACGGCTGGTGCAGAAACACTGTTTTGAATTAGAATAAAAGCGTTAAAGGTGGAGCCAGAGAACTGGGTGTAGGCAACAGGCTGACCATTAAGTTGTTCGTCAGTAGTATACAAGTTAGAACCAGCTGCAATCTTAGACGCATCTGCACTAGCAAAAGATAGACGAACATACCAATCTGAAGTTCTTGTTCTGCTGTTAAAAATACTTGTTAACTGTGAAGCAGCAGTAGTAACTGCTGTTAGCTGCTGTCCATTTGTAAATGATAAAGAGTCTGAGTCAGCAGTAAATAGGTATGCTTTGTCATCATCAAAGGTTCCGTCCATAATTACTGAGGTACCCCAGTGGAATAGGGTTGGTGCATAAGTTGGAGTTGGTCCATTAACTACTTCATAACGACCTGGCAAGTTACCAGAACGCATGTAGGCTTCATCAAAAAGATTGTTGTGCAAGAATTCATGAACATACTTTACGTGACCCTTGTTGTCCTTGAACCCAAAACGAATCTTACCAGCACCATACCAAGAGTAGTCCATGTATGCCATTTGAATCTTATTTAGATTAAGGTTGTATCCCGTAACTCCATCTCCATCACAAGCATCTAGTGACCAGTTAGGTTGAGCTACCTTGGTATCTACCGTCTTGGTAATAATTACATTGCTTGCACTAATTCCCTTATATTGTGGCTGAACGTGAATTTCGTTTCTGTTTACAATCTTAGTTACTTTGTAAGATCCTCCACGAACAACAATCATATCATCTTGTGTTAGCTGTCCAACAAAATTTGTGTTTGTTCCACGAATAATGTTTGAGTTATTAACTACTGAAGCCTCTCCAGAAATCTGTTGTGTAGATGAGCGACGTACGCAATACAAGGTTGTTCCATCAAACTCAAAGAAGAATCCATTCTGGAAGTCAAACATTCCTGCACGAATTGCTGCACCCTGATATCCATTCATATTATACTGAATAATTCCTGAAGGAATTGTTGAAGTTGGAGTAGATGGTAAATTGTATTCAAACATAAAATCACTCAAAATATTGGCAACTCCAAATGTTCCATTAAACACTGGATCTTGTGATCCAGATACAACGATGCTTGATTGTGTGTTTAGTCTGTGTGGGTATCTTGTGGTAGCTCTTGCTTTAAATGTTGTAATAAGTGCTGCATCAATAATATTAATTGTTCCAGTCATTGTTGAAGCATTTTGAGAAACATAGTACAATGTGTTTGGTGCACCTACTGGAACAGTAAACGTAATTGTTCCAACAGCAGTACCGCCATTAATTACTCCGTCTGTGTACAAGTTTGATGCGTTATATGGTGCTGCAGTCGTTTGAAAAAATAGCGGCTGTCCAGTTGCATTCATGTTAAAGGTATAAGTCGTCCCTCTTGTCAAGGTTATTGTTGGGTCAGCAACTCCGTTAAACAAGTAACTAGCTGTTCCGCTTGCAGTAACACTGTATTCAAGAGTTCCCGTGTTTATGGTTTGCGTACTTACCGCTTCAATTGTTTCAAACTGTACAGGTGGATTAAAGTTAATGGCAAGCGAGTTCTGAATACCCTTACCTGACTGGTAGCGGAAGTACTTGCGTGTTTGACGAACGATTTGTGCCAATGGGGCAGTTCCAGCAGCAATTTCAACACCACCATCAAACGAGCGATGTACAGAGTAACCGTCTGGACGAGCATAAAGCTTTGTGTCTAAGAAATATTTTGTATCTGTTGAGCTAAATGGAACAAGTGCATTTAGTTCCATGGTTTGATCGTCAGCAATAGCTGCTACAATAAATGACTCAATTTGATTTGGAGTTGGTGTAGTGTTTTTAATTGCTACTGTATCTCCAACCTTAAAATATCTCTTAAACAAAGTTGATGCGTTGCCTTTTACTTTTTTAGAACCAGCAGTTACAGTTACTAATCCTTGACCAGTAATTCTACCACTTACAGAAGATGTAATTAGTGCATGAGTAGATGTTCCAGCTGAAATAGCAATAGGAATCTGTCTAATTGCATTATCGTATGATGATGCTAACGCAATTGCTCTTTCGTTATAAACAATTACATAATAGTTTGTTCCATCAGTTAATCCAGAAATATTAGTGTTTCCATTATTTTCGTATGTTGCAATTGCTCCAGGAATAAATGAGTGATCCACTAAAGTTGTAATTCTATTAGACGTAATAGCTGCAGCATTAAATTGAATTGGTGTTGCAGGGGCTACATAAGGAAGCTGTAGAACAAATGAGTTATCAGCATTTACCTGAGCAACAGTGTACGTTCCGTCATTTGCATTGGATACACCCTGTTTAGAAATAATCATTGGGGCAGTTCCAGCATTTGAAAGGTTGTAATCAAATCCTTCAATTGACCTTAAAACAAATCTATTGTTGTTAACAACTCTAACGCTAACCTGGCTATCGTCAGTTAGTGCTGGGTAAATAAAAGCTGCACCAAAATCTTGAACCATTCCGCTAACAAGTGCATCTACCTCTGTGTTAGTAAAGGTTGCACCAGCATCTAACATAAAGACAGTTCTAAAGTATAGTGGCTTATTGGCATTTGCAGATGTAAATCCAGAGGTTGGTAGGATGTATGAACTTGCATCGTTAGAGCCAGCAATTGCGGTCATGCTAGTGTCTGTTTCTGGGGTCCATGCTAAATTCCAAATAGCAATATTTAGTTCTACGTATCCTGCAGCCGATGCTCCAGTAGAGAATCTTGCAGCATAAGAAGCTCTCCACTGGTTGTTTCCTCCTACGGTGTAGGTTACGTTATTCTGAACTCTAGAAGACATAGTCGAAGCTAATACCCTGCTATAACTTCTAAACTCTGTTACGTCTTGAACATTTGGAACTCCAACACCCCACGCAAGGCTGTAGTGTGGAACAGTTGATCCTGCCCTAAAGTCTGTTCCTACATATCCCCAGCCAAGGCCAGCAAACGCAGTTCCATCTGCAGCATCTTTTACTGCGGTTGAACTTTGCTTGTGCAAGTACATGTCATTGTTTGGAGAATATTCTGCCTGATACTTATAATGGCTTTTAAGCAATGGTAATTCTGTTGTGCTAAATCTTGTAAGCAAGCTAGTACCAGAAGCTACTCCTGTAGTGATTGGTTGAGTAGAGTTTGCAGAACCATTAAGAATTAAATCTTTGTGGCTAGTTAATCCAGCTGTATAATCGTCCATGTATGCATCTAAAATTTTCCATGCTGCATATAGGTTTCCAGCACCAAATCTTGTATCCAAAATTGCATTTCCTGTAACGGAAGTTGGCAAGGTTCCAGTAGAAGCATCTACAAACAATTCATCATTATCTACCCAGCCATGATTTGCATAATAGAGGCTGTTGGCTAATGGGTTTGTGGCAGTTCCAGACATTCCGTATACTCCACGAGTAGAGTAAAGTCTAGTGCTGTTTCCTGGGAAGACTAGTTTAAATCTATTTGAAGATACAACTTGCACCGTTGTTGACCCAGTAAAAGTTGCAGGTCCACTAGTATTAAAAATATCAGTAGTTGACGTGCTGTACTGAATGTTGTCTCCTGAAGTAAGAGTTACAGCAACAGAGTCACCAGTAAGTAGTCCATGATTTTCAGCATAGATGGTATCTGCTTCTTCATCTTGCTCCAAGTACATCATAAATAGCTGCTTGTTTAATGGGAATTGCTCAACGTTAGCATTAAATGATACAGTATTTACAACACAATCATTTGTGGCTGACCAAAAGGTGCCATTGTACTGAAATTGTGTAGTGTTAAATTGCCTATAAGTGCGATATCTTTCATAGTCTTCAATAAAATTATATAAACCAATATTTACAGTTGGTTCTGGCATAATCATTGAAGCATTAATAAAGCTGCTGTAGTAATATTCAGAAGCAGTAGTTGGTAGTGAGTAAGAGCTTGGACTAAAAACCATACGGAAAGGTGGAAGCTTTCCACCCAAACCTACAGCTCCACGCTCTGAAAGATCCCAACCAGACCCAACTCCATTTTGGTTAAACTGTGTGTAATATTCTGTGACATAAGAGCTTGAACGCTTTCTTACACGCCTTAATTCATAAACTAAATGAAAAGCTGCCCTACCAAAATTATAAGCACCTGTTGATGTTAAGTTAACAGTTGTAGCACTTCCATAAGCCGTTCCCAACTTAAAAGTATTTGTTGTTGGCTCTTTTACGTAGTATACCTGGAATCTTTCTAGACCACCAATTGCAGCATCACCCTGTGATGGAATATAAAGCAAAGTATCATTAGATCTAAGGCTATGGTTAGTCCAGGTAATTGTATCGTTAACAGTGCTGACGTTTGATGCATTAATTTTAATGTAATATGTTGAACGCATTTGCTTTGTCTCTGACAAAGATTCATTTACATCTAGAGTGGCTGTAATCGTATCTGCAAAATCTACGTAAGGTCTACCATCTGGGGCAGTAGAGCTAAATGTTTCATCAAGATCAATCTCTTTGCTACCAACAGAATTAACTAAATAAAAAGACGATCCTGTTTTAAATCCGTGAGCTGCTTCTGTTGTAACTACCAAAGCAGAGTTTGGGCTACCACCATCACTTACGATTCCAAGGTCTTGCTTAAAAGGAATTTGAGAACCAGAGTAGAATTGTCCAGGAGTAATGGATGTGTATAGATTGCCTAGGTTTCCGCTTGATGTCTGTGGACTAGCGGCCTCATAGGTAAAGGTTGTTACTGATGGTACAGTTTTAATTAAAAACTTTCCTTCAGCAGTTCTTGAAGCTAGTCCCTTGACGTCAATTGGAGTACCCTGAACCAATCCGTGCGACTCTACTGTAGTAACGGTTATAATGTTTGAGCCAGATGTTGATGCTACAGATGCAATATTTGGAATTGAGGCATCAGAGTCCGAAACATAAAATGATGGAATATTATTATTAAGCTCAAGAGTTTCCCACTTGGTAGACTGAAGACCATATTCAAAGTCTGTGTCAATCATGTTTTCTGGAGTAGAAACACGGATCTTGGAAACTGGATCCATAAACGTCTCTGTAGGCTCAAAGTCCTGAGAGAAGTTAGATAGATACTGTGTAGTCATTAAGCTAGCCTCCAGCCAATTGTTTCATTAATGTAGATCAACACTACGGTAGCTCCACCAACATCTATAATTAGATTTCCTTCGATTGTGTTAATCTTTTCTGTTCCAGGGTCAATTATAACATATTCGCTCTGGAAAAAATCCTGTGTATCAAAAACGCTAACGGTAGTTCCTGGAATTGGGTTGTCTGGAAGGGTTATGGTAAAGAATCCTCCACGAGTATCACAAAATAGGTTTGCTCCAACCTCTAGAACAATATCATCAGTAACCTCGATAAAAGCTTCTTGTCCTGGAAGGAAGTCCCAATATACTTCGTCTCCGTCGTTTGTCATCCATTTTCCAGTTGTACCAGTTCCAACAGTGTTGTCTAAAGCAGGAATAAGTAAAAGGTTTTCCCAATAATAGGTTGTTCCATTATTTGTGAGCCACTTTCCAGTTTGTCCAGTAGTTACTGGTACTTGGTTTGGTGAGGTTACCCAAGAAGCATTTGTTCCATCAGTAGTCAAAACTTTTCCAGTGTTTGTAGCTTGTGAAGGATAAAGGTCGTTAGGGTTACCGCTTGTAATAAAAGTTCCGTTGACGTTTGGCAGCGTTAGAGTTCTGTCTGCAGTGGTAGCGGTTGGTGGAACAATGCTTATGTTAAATCCAGTGTTAGAATCAAAAAAGTCAAAAGTTGACAACACATACAGGGCATCTGTTTCTAATAGCTCAGAAATCTGAACGTTTCCAGTAACGATTAGGTTATGAGGGGTTCCCACTTCTCCAATAAGAGCAGTTGCAAGAATTTTGGTTTCTGTATTAAACAAAACATTTCCAGAGGCCACTGTCAAAGCAGCAGATGGGGTTGCTGTCTGAATACCAACAAAACCAGAGCTATTAACTATGAATGGGCTAGAGTCAACGCTGGCACTGTCTTCAATTAAAATTGCTGGACCTGATCCGTTTTGTGTAATTTTTACTGCAGGGCTTGCAGAGTTAACAAGAAATGAGTTAATTCCAGTAAAGGTGTTTGCTACGTTTAGGTCTGACTTGACAGCAAGAATTTCTTCAATTTTTTGAGCCAAATCTTCCATGTCTCCATGAACGTCAACGCCATCAGTAGATAGCGGATAGGGGAGACTGTAAATAGGGGTTAATCCAGATGCCATAGTAACTATATTATATCATGCGAATGTTTTTATTTTTGTATAGTTATGTTATAATCTTCGTCTTGTACTGGTTCTCCCAGTTTTTAATGTCATGCTCATCATTAAGAAGCGGTTGGCCCTTTATGTTTAAGCTTGTGTTTAATAATACTGGAACTCCAGTCTCTTTATAAAATTTTTCCAATACAGCATATAAACCAGGATGCTGCATAGCATTGACTGTTTGCACCCTTGAAGTGCCGTCTACATGGACCACAGAGGGGATGAGATCTGGCTTGAGGCATCTGGGGGTATATTGCATGTAAGGGCTTGTATAGTCCATTTCGAACCATTCAGAGGCATATTCTTCCATTACCACTGGTGCAAATGGTCTAAACAATTCTCGCTGTTTAATTTTGTTTACAAGGGTTTTAATATTTGGATCTCTTGGGTCAGCAAGGATGCTTCTGTTTCCAAGGGCACGTGGTCCAAACTCTGCCTTACCACTTGCAACAGCAGCAATCTTATTGTTCATAATTTCTTTAAATATTTTTTCTACTGGATATTCTCCACCAAGATCATGGCCAAGATATGGGCCATCCCAAGCAATATGTTTGCCTCTTAGTGCAAGAGCTGCCCCTAAAGAAGATCCAGCGTCTCCTGGATTTGGCATAATCCAAATATCTGGAAAGATATCCCACAACATGGTGTTCGCTTTACTGTTTAAAGCACACCCTCCCATAAACACTAGGTTTGGACTCTCTAACTCTTGCCTAGCAATATACATAAAGTCCCAGAGCCTATCTTCATAGACTTTTTGTGCTGCTGCAGCAATATCAAACTTATCTTGCTCAGTTATTTCTTGACCCCAGTCAATTATGCCTTTATGAAAATTATATTTTTGCTCATAGACTGCTGGAAAATACTCTGATACCTTGTCAAAATAAACTTCTGGGTCGCCATAGGCAGCCATCCCCATCATAATATATTCTTCTTGGTTAGCTTTTAGGCCTATAAGATCTGTAAAGGCAGAATAGAACAGTCCAAAACTAAATGGATAGCTCCATTTTTTGTGAAGCTTAATGCTTTCTCCATTTCCAACCCAGACGCTAGATGTAGCAAACTCTCCTATGGCATCTAAGACTACAATAGTTGCGTCCTTAAAAGGGCTAGTATAATACCCTGCTGCTGCATGAGAATAATGATGCCTAAAAGCTTTATCATAAAAATGACGTGGCTTCGAGTCAGAAGCACCACCATGCAATAAAAGTCTTAGTCTTTTTAAATTTGGTTTTTCATAATAGACAATCGCATCTGGCTCTCCAAACTTAAGGGCTTCTAGCCATAGAGCATCGTTGGTGTACCAATCATTTTTTATTTTGCTATATCGCTCTGCATGCCCAGCAAATAGAATTTTCTCATTTTCAACAACAGCAAGGGCAGCGTCATGAGAAGTTTCGTTAAAACCAATTATTTTCATCAGTATAGGTAATCTTTGCCTTTAAAGTTTTTGTATAATTTTCTATATCTAATTTTAAGATATAAAGTTTTTATAGTTTTAAGAATTTTCATATATTTCTTTCCATCCAGTAAAAAACACTTTTGCTACGTTAGACATGTACTTTATTCCTGGATGATTGACATCTCTTGCCGCATCCCAATATTTTTTAAACTTTTCTGGTATGGTTGAGTACACTTCTTCTAAGTATACCTCTTCTTCTATAAAAGAATAGTTATAGAATGAGCAAAGATTATTAAACTTGAGCTTAGTGTAAATGTCAGAATCTACTACAGACCAAGAGTTCCAAAAAAGCTTTATGTTGTACGCTTTGCATAGTTCTTCAAGCATTCTAATTTGATTAACTGATGAATACATCCTCTCTTCAAAAGAATAACTTCTTACCTTTGAAAAGGCATATGGATCAGATTTCCTATCTTCTATGTTTTGAGTGCTTGGTGCGTACTCAAGAAAACCATTGACCTTTGGGTGAAAAATTACATGCCTATTCATATCTGGTAATAATGCAAAAATTGCATCAGGGGCTCCGTATACTGAAATAAAAGAAGTAAGGTTGTTTATTAATGAATCAACACCAAGTCCAGGTGAGCCTAGATTAACAAGCTTTGTATTTTCTTTCTTATCTTTAATATAGGACTCAAGAATTCTTGGCCAGCTAAACTCTTCTGGTAAGCCAGCTCCAAATGCATAAGAGCATCCCAAAGCTAAAACATTATAATTTTTGTTTGATAATTTAGTAAAATGCTCATTTCTAAAATTATTAGCATTTATAGTATAAACAAAGTCTTTATTTAAGTTATATCCTTTTTGATCCAAGTCATCTAAATAAAGCAAATGACTATACCCTTTTTCATCAGTATACTTTGTCTGTATCCCTGGCTGATGAAAATCTAATATGTCAAAAAAATATCCTGGTAAAAGATTTTTTTTTATAAAATCAAAAGTTTTACCATCATAGACAAAGTGCGTTCCTTTAAATGGCACTAGGTAATCCTTTTTTGATGGTCATAATATTTTTCTCCAAAGGCGTGCTCACCATTAAAGTATTTTCTACCAGATTCGTGAGGTCTTGATTTATCATCGTATTGTCTTTGACGAGATAGCTCTACGCCATCCTCATCTTCATTTTTTATAAGCTCATCATTAAAATAATTTGAAACACTGTCTAATTCAAAACTATCAACAAAATATCTTGGTACTGGAATAAAGGCACCAAGAGGGTCTCCCTTTTTAACATAAACCGTTCTTCCTGGATCAGTCATCTTAATATTAAAAGTAAAGTCTCTACGAATTTGATCTGTTTCAATAACTCCAGTCATGCAAACCATGCCAGGAATATACATGTTTGGTGGCTGTATAGTCATAAGGTTAACTCCTGGAGGAGTCTTAAGATGAAATCTATTTTGAATAGTCAACACTCCGCTAGCAAATCCTGGACCTATATGCTGCATGTCAGAGCCATCATCATTATGAATGTTTACCCTAATGTCTTGAGGATTTTCCATTGTTCCGTCCCAAGTTGCATCAAAATCATAATAAGACTTTAATACAAATCCGTATTGATTTCCAATATTAATTGGCAAGCAATAGTAAAAATGATTATTAAACCAGTCTCTTTTAATATTTCCTTTTAGTGATTCAAGAACCTCTTTATATCTTTCTCCTTGATCTTTTCTTTCTCTAAAAGGAACTACTAAAATTTTATTGTTTGGGACTTCGTAGCCTGGATCATTGATGTATGTTTTTGCATCTTGGGTCAACTATAACACCCATCCATCAAAGTATTCTTTTTCTTGAGTCCAGAATGAAGCCAAGGTATATCTCATTCCATTTTCAACTTTAGTTACTCCGTGTAGATGTTCTGGATCTCCTGGATGAACAGCTAAAGTTCCTACTTTTGGAACAATTTCAAAGTTGTGGTTTGGATAAAATGTGTGGCCGCCATCATAATTATCGTTTAAATAAATGATTGCACCAAACTCCCTGTGCTTAAACCACTCAACTAGATGTTTTTCATGTTCCATAGCATCTGTCATATCGTCAGCGTGTGGGTGTTGTTCCATTCCAGGAAACCACCTTACTACCTGAAACAAATCTGGATAAATTTCTGGAACCTCGTATAATTTTTTAATTTCTTCGCCCACACGAGCACGAATATCATACAAAAGTTTTCCAATTTCTTTGCTACGATTTTGATAAATCATGATTGCATTTAGGCTTCTGTTGTCCCAGAAGTCAGACCCACCGTGCTCCCACGGCTCTATATCTTTTACAAAGTCTAGGATAGCCCTAGCCTCTTCCTGTGAAACAACATTATCTACTGTTTTTGCTCTGAACATTTTTTCTCCCTATCTTATATTTTATTAAAATTTTCTTCATTTGTCAAGAACAGGTCACGTTTTTTATACCAGTCTTCAAAGCTAATATTTGCAACCTTTTCGTATTCCCTTAAAAGATCAAGGCTTGGTGCCCCCCAATATCCTAGAATTTTACCAGTTAAAATATCTCTTGTTCTTAGGTGAGAACGATCTTGTTTTTCTAGCCAATCTTGAAAAAGGTCTTGATCTCCTGTGGTAATCCACCTATCATGCTTGTAAAGTTTTCCTGCACCCTTATTGTAATGCCATACAATTGGATCTGGAATACAAAATATTCTATATCCTCTTGTCCATGCACGTAACGCCGTTGTCATTTCTTCGCCAAAAAACATCATCTGAATATCTGGCAAAATTTCATACACAAATTTACCTGAAGTAAAAATAAAATGTGCAGATAGCCCATAATGCTCATAATACTCATTGCTTGTCCAATCAATATTAAAGGTTTCTTGCACTGGGACTGGGGCTCTGGTGTAGCCATCATTAGAATATTTCATTGGATTAGATTTTTGGGGGCTATTTGAAGAATAATGAAGAATGTTGTCGTCTTCATCATTGGCCCACCATGGAACATAGGTTGTGATTAGTGGAAATTCGCACTTTTCTTTTTGTTTAATATTTTCATATGAGTTTACTAGGATTTCATCCCAGTCTTTTTGAAATAACATATGAGCGTCTAGCTGCAAGTAGTAGTCTTCATTATTATACATAAACAAGGCGGCAGTTCTTGCAGCACATACGCCTAAAAGCGTAGGGTATTCTGCAGTGATCATTTTAATGTTATCGAATTGTGACATGTTTGGCATAACGCCATCATTATTGTGTGCCCAAATTCCAAAGACTAATCTTTCTGGATACTTAGCCATCTCAATGCAATTTTGAACAGTTTGTTCTAGGTACGATTCATTGTAAGAACCTATAGCAATAAAAATAGTTTTGTCTGAATTACCCACAGCCTACCCCCCTTTATTCTTTATTGATTGCTGCTGGACAAGGCCTAAATGGCTTATCTAAATGTTTTATCTCGTCTGACTCTATTCCATTCTTATACATTTGATGCCACTTCCAGGGTTCTGAGTTTTTATAAAAATTATCTCGTTTTTCACCATATGTCCAAACTCTTTGTAGCTCTTCTTCACTTGCATTTTCTATTGAAAAATTTGTTTTTTCAAGAAGATTTTTTGGGTAGTTCATCATAAACATAAAAGGAGTTCCTGCAGGAATTGTAATCTCTTCATTAGCCTTTGTTATTTTCCAACAAAACTGTATTGTGTTAAAGTGATACCAGTCTGATTGCAACAAAGCATCCATTGGCTGAACACCATCAATAAAATAATTTGGTGCTCCAGTTAACCAAACATAATGGTCTGGATCAGTTTCAATAACACAGTTTATCTGAAACGATATTGTGGCATTGGCTGTGCCATTATCAACAAATATATCTCCATTAACAGTGACCCCACCTTCAAGAATTTTAACATGGTCCCTAGAGCTATCGGAAATTCCATCCCAAATAAATTTAACATCATTTTTTAACACAAA
>Ga0164293_10001438_pt1 | contig 19837 bp, 17 predicted proteins | sample GEODES118metaG_FD_111487 | JGI IMG/M metagenome (GOLD analysis project Ga0164293, IMG submission 111487) | Eutrophic lake water microbial communities from Lake Mendota, Wisconsin, USA - GEODES118 metaG | ecosystem: Environmental > Aquatic > Freshwater > Lake | place: USA: Lake Mendota...
ATCAGGCGACGTTCCAGTTCATCCAATATCCGTTCCTTCATCGCCGCACCCACATCACCGTCCCAATCATGTGGCGCTTTGCCCAAATGGGCGACGGGCGCGAGCACGTAAAAGGTCGAACATCCTTCGGGCGCAAGGCTCGGGTCGGTAACGGTTGGGTGATGCAAATAGAGAGAGAAGTCCTTTGGCACGACACCATGATTGAAGATATCGTCCAGCAGTCCCTTATAACGCGGGCCGAACAGGATCATATGGTGCGGGATTCCCGGCCATGTGCCCTTAATGCCCAAATGCAGCACGAACAAAGAAGGTGACCAGCTTTTACGACGCAGGGCGTTGGTGGCCCGTTCGCCGCGTTTGTTGCCCGTTAACAAGTCCTTATAGGTATGCATCAAATCCCCATTTGATGCCGCCATGTCGCAATCCATGCGCCAACCGGACTTTGTGCGCACCCCTATGACCTTGTCACCGCGTGTTTCAATTTCTTCGACTGCATCGTCCAAGCGAACGGTCCCGCCGAGCCGTTCGAAATGCGTGACCATGGCATGGACGAGGCGGTTTGTGCCGCCCTTCGCAAACCATACGCCGCCTTCCTTTTCGATGGTATGGATGAGCGCATAAATTGCGCTGGTGCTCATGGGGTTTCCGCCAACGAGTAAGGTGTGGAACGACAATGCTTCGCGCAATTTTTCATCTTTGACGTAGGACGAGACAATCGAATAGACTGAGCGCCACGCCTGATATTTCATTAACGCAGGCGCCGCCTTGATCATGGAGGCAAAGTCGAGAAACGCAACCGAGCCAAGCTTTTGATAGCCTTGTTTGTATACGCCCTTCGAATATTCGAGGAACTTGCGATAGCCCTCAACGTCGGCGGGGTTTAATTTTTCAATCTCTGTTTTCAGGCCCGGCGCTTCGTTGGAGTAATCGAAATTCGTGCCATCTGGCCAGTTGAGGCGGTAAAACGGAAACACCGGCATTAATTCGATGTCATCTGCCATTTTATGGCCGGACAGCGCCCATAATTCTTCGAGACAAGGCGGGTCGGTGATTACCGTGGGCCCAGCATCAAAGGTGAAGCCATCCTTTTCCCAATGATATGCGCGGCCACCGGGTTTGTCGCGCGCTTCGACGATGGTGGTCGATATGCCCGCCGATTGCAGGCGAATGGCGAGTGCAAGGCCACCAAAGCCAGCACCGATAATCACGGCTGTCTTGGTCACTTTTTCTTGCTCCAAATCGCTTTTATCGCCCGACTTACGGAAATGGGCGGCTTGCCGGACAGGATACGCATCATGTCCCACCACGTTGTGTTTCCACCGTAGAAACGTTCGATTAAGCCGGGGTCAAGCGTGTAGAAGCGTTCCAATATCTTATATCGGTCAGCGCCATCCGCGCCGCGGAAGAGCATGCGGTTGAGCATGCGGAAGAATCTGCCCTTACGCCAATGTTGCTCTGCGCGTTGACGCAGCGCGAGGTTCAGCTTGTCGCCGTCTAGATCAGGCTGCTCGGCAATGAAAATCGCGTTGCGCACGGCATCGGGCAGGGAGTAGCTGGTGACCGGTTGGAAAAATGCACCCCGCGCACCGGCCTTTGCGGTCCGGCCACTGCCACTGTTCCAGTAACTATCGAGATCGCCGCCCATAACAACTGGCAAAACGCCACTTTCTTCCCGCAGAATGCGTTCGACTTGCCACCCTTTTTCGTCAGCATAGGCCGCGAGCCGTTGCCGCAAAATGCGCGGGTCATGGTGCGGCTTGTCGCTGTAATAAGTGTCTTCGATAAACAGCTTGTCCATGCCAAAGGGCAGGACGTACACGAAACGATAGCCATCATGTTGATCCACCGTGGCGTCCATGACGATTGGCTTGGTGATGTTGTGTGGTTCGGACAATTGCATCAACTGCCCCGTGAATTTTTGCCAACCGCAGTCGAGATGATATAAATCGGCAGCGCCGCGTACATCGATAACACCACCTGCGTTAATCCGCTGCGCGCCGTCGAGCACCACCAGGCGCGGGGAAACCGCCTTCACTTCGCGGCCGAGCATGAGGGAGGATGCAGGAAGTTCCTTGCGCAAAACCTGATCAAAATGTTCGGATTCTATACTGTAGTAAATGTTATCGAGCGATCGGCTGTGCGCTGGAAATTTTACATCATATCCCGACCAGCCATACGTAACCAAAGGCGCGGTCAGCCAGCGATGCTCCGGCAAAATGTCGCTCGCGAAATAGCTCCAGATATGATTGCCGCCAAAGCTTTTACCTTGTTCGATCAGGACAAGGTTTAACTCGGGTCGCATCTTGGCAAGTGCCAGCGCGATCAGCCCGCCGGCAAGACCGCCGCCAACGATGGCAATGTCGCATTTGATGTTTTTGACAGTCACGTCACCGCCCTAGCGCAGGCATTTTGCAAGGGAAAGGGGCCTGCCACGGTAATGCACAGCTTTCTAAGCCATCATTTCATCCCGCAACGGGATCGCGCAAAATTTTCTACATGCTATTCGGGCGTAAGGCGGGTAGCATTACGCAAAGGCGCGCGGCGAAAGCTGCTACTCATGGGGAATGAACATGCGGAAAAAATGGCTAATGGTGGCGTTGGGGGTGGTCGGACTCGTTGGTGCAATCGCCTATACACAGCGCGATACAATCGCGATGGCGCTTATTAGTCGCGCCGCAGATGGCGCGATGGCGCGCAACGTTATGGCGGATTTGCCCGCTGACCAACTGCATGTCGGTTTCTGTGGTACGGGATCGCCTTTACCCAGCCGCGATCGTGCCGCCGCCTGCACTGTGATTATTGCCAACGGTAAGCTGTTCGTGTTCGACATGGGGGAAGGCTCCGGCGAAACATTGGCGCTGATGGGGATGCCGCTTGATAAAGTGCAAGGTGTATGGCTGACGCATTTGCACAGCGACCATTTCGAAGGCCTTGGGCCATTTACATTGCAACGTTGGGCTGGAACGAGCGCCAAAACACCTTTGAATGTATCCGGCCCCAGTGGCGTGACTGAAATCACGCAGGGCTTGAACGCGGCCTATCGTATGGATTCAACCTATCGTATTGCCCATCATGGCGAAGCGGTTGTGCCGCCGTCTGGCTTTGGCATGACGGGGACGGCTATTGAGCCGGGAATCGTTTATGACGCCAATGATGTACGTATCACGGCGTTTGCCGTCGACCATGACCCTATCAAGCCTGCCTTTGGCTATCGCGTCGATTATAAAGGCAAAAGCGTTACTATCACTGGCGACACAGCATTTACACCCAAGCTTGCGGCTGCGGCCAAGGGTTCGGATGTGTTGGTGAGCGAGCTTCTTTCCCCGCGTATCGTCGGCGCGCTCGCCAACAGCGCGCAAAAAGCGGGCATGACAAACCGCGCGAAGATTTTTGATGATATCCAAAATTACCATATCAGCCCCGAACTGGCCGCTGATGTGGCCAAGTCAGCAGATGTGGGCATGCTCGCCTTTACGCATATTGTGCCATCGGTGCCCAAGCCGCTCGAATTTGCGTTATTGGGCGAAGCGGGTAGCCATTATGGCGGGCGGATATCGGTAATGCACGATGGTGACGTTATCAGCATCACCGGACCGAAAGCGTTCAAAACGCGCAATTTGCTAAAATAATCGCAAAAAGGCTAAAGGCACCACATGGATAATGTGCATGTCATGATTATGTCGGCTGCGGCGATGACGCTCATTGTAGGCACGCGCTATTTGCTTGTCAGCGGCGCATTTGCCTGGGCAACAAAGATCCGCGCGCCAGGCCTGTACAATGGTCTCGACCGCCAAATCCGGCGTGAGATCGGCTGGAGCTTGGCTAGTGCTGCGATATATGGAATTCCTGCTGGGATTGTCGCTTGGGGCTGGGATAGCTTGGGCTGGACGCAAATCTACACCGATATGACTGCGTTTCCATTGTGGTATCTGCCGGTGTCGATTTTCCTCTATTTGTTTGTGCACGACACTTGGTTTTATTGGACGCACCGCCTGATGCATCGGCCATTTTGGTTCAAGGCCGCCCATGCCGTGCACCATGACAGCCGACCACCCACAGCATGGGCAGCCATGTCCTTTCACCCGTGGGAGGCATTGTCAGGCGCTTTGGTCATTCCAATACTGGTTTTTCTTATCCCCGTTCATGTTGGGGCATTGGGCACAGTGCTAGCGGTTATGACGATCATGGGTGTGACCAACCATATGGGGTGGGAATGCTTTCCGAAATTCATCGTAAACGGCCGTTTGGGACGCTGGCTGATAACGGCGACACATCATCAAAAGCACCATGAGGTATATCGGGGAAATTATGGTTTATATTTCAGGTTTTGGGACAAAATATGCGGCACGGATCTTGGGCTCGGCCATTGGAGCCGCCGGCCTCGCTAGTGCGGCGGCAGCTGCTGCACCTGCGGCAACGCTGGAGGTCAATATTTCTGGCCTGCGCAGCCAGAAGGGCAATGTTCTGGTCTGCGTTACCGCAAATGCGCGTTTTTTCCCCGACTGCAGCAAAGATCCGAAAAGTCACCGCGCTACCGTACCGGCGCGCGATTCTGCGCAGGTTTCCCTCCGCGGTATTGCGCAAGGCACTTATGCAATAGCCGTGATCCACGACGAAAATGGCAATGCTAAAATGGACATGGCTGTCTTCATTCCAAAAGAAGGATTCGGCTTTTCGCGCAACCCCGCGATCCGCACTGGACCACCCAAGTTCAAAGCCGCCGCTTTTGTCATTGATGCTGCCCAAATCAGCCAGCAGGTTAAAATGAAATATATGCTTTAACCCGTTTTGCTGTGACCTGCTCCGTGCGCCGCACGCGACGCAGGCGCATGGTTCACGGCGGGCGGGATCAGCTCCATTAAACGCGAGCTTCGAACTTAACAGATTACCAGAGTGCGTTGATGGGCAATCTGCTGGACGGACTGCTCCACCTCGGCTATTTCCAATCTATCCCCGGGGAGTCGCATGACTGAGAGGCGGTGCTGCAATGCCCGCGACCCGCTGAACCTGATCCCGTTTGCACGGGCGTAGGGAGGTGAGACCGCAACCAGTCCGCTGGACTGGCGAGGACCAACCCCGGTCTTCACGCTTACTCGCTCTCCTTATGATATTTTGGAGAGATGACATGGCAGACGTCCCAGCACGCACGGAAATCGGCGTAACCACTGGTCCCATTCGCGGCAGCAAGAAAATCTATGTTGGCCCGTTGAATGTCGCCATGCGCGAAATTCATTTGGAGCCATCTTCAGGTGAGCCTCCTGTGCGCGTCTATGACACCAGCGGCCCTTATACCGATAGCAATGCGCGTATCGACATTAGCGTTGGCCTTAATGAAATCCGCCGCCCATGGATTATGGCGCGCGGCGATGTGACTGAGGTTCCCCAGCGCGAAGTAAAGCCGGAGGACAATGGCCAGCTTGGCCCCGACCGCAGCGGCGGCGTCGCGCCATTCCCCAATGTCCGCAAAAAAGTGCTCCGCGCCAAGCCCGGCATGAACGTCAGCCAGATGCATTATGCGCGCAAGGGCATCATCACCCCTGAAATGGAATATGTCGCCGAACGCGAAAATCTGGGTCGCGCGCGTCTCGCCGAGTATAAGCGCGATGGCGAGAGCTTTGGCGCGTCAATCCCTGATTATGTAACCCCCGAATTTGTCCGCGACGAAGTCGCCCGTGGCCGCGCGATTATTCCCAACAATATCAACCACCCTGAATCCGAGCCGATGGCGATTGGCCGCAATTTCTTGGTCAAGATTAACGCCAATATCGGCAACAGCGCGGTTGCATCCGATGTCGCGACCGAGGTCGACAAGATGGTCTGGTCAATCCGTTGGGGCGCGGACACCGTCATGGACCTGTCGACGGGCCGCAATATTCACGACACGCGTGAATGGATCATCCGCAACGCGCCTGTGCCCATTGGCACCGTGCCGATTTATCAGGCATTGGAAAAGGTCGGCGGCGTGGCAGAGGACCTGACATGGGAAATCTTCGCCGATACGTTGATTGAGCAAGCCGAACAGGGCGTCGATTATTTCACGATCCACGCGGGCGTTCGTTTGCCTTATGTCCCATTGGCGGCAAAGCGCATGACCGGCATCGTCTCGCGCGGCGGCAGCATCATGGCGAAATGGTGCTTGGCGCATCACAAGGAAAGCTTCCTCTACGAACGCTTCGATGAGATCACCGAGATTATGAAGGCCTATGACGTCGCCTATTCGCTCGGCGATGGCCTACGTCCCGGCAGCATTTATGACGCCAATGACGAGGCGCAATTTGCCGAACTCTATACGCTGGGCGAACTGACCAAGCGCGCATGGGCACAAGATGTGCAGGTGATGATCGAAGGGCCCGGCCATGTGCCGATGCACAAGATCAAGGAAAATATGGAAAAGCAGTTGGAGGCGTGCGGTGAGGCACCATTCTACACGCTTGGACCGCTCACCACCGATATCGCACCGGGATATGACCATATCACCAGCGGCATCGGTGCGGCGCAAATCGGTTGGTATGGCACCGCCATGCTTCGCTATGTCACGCCCAAGGAGCATTTGGGCCTACCTGACCGTGACGATGTGAAGGTCGGCGTTGTCACGTATAAGCTTGCTGCCCATGCTGCCGACTTGGCCAAGGGCCACCCCGCGGCGCAAGTACGCGACGATGCATTAAGCAAGGCCCGCTTCGAATTTCGCTGGCGCGACCAATTCAACTTGAGCCTGGATCCCGATACCGCAGAGCAATATCATGACCAGACGCTTCCGGCCGAAGGCGCAAAGTCCGCGCATTTCTGTTCGATGTGTGGACCAAAATTCTGCTCGATGAAAATCAGCCAAGAAGTGCGTGATTTCGCCAAGCTGCAAAATCAGGGCGCCGAGAGCTTCGTCGCCACAGAAGAAGCCGAGGCCGGAATGGCGCATATGAGCAAGGTCTATGACGAAACCGGCCGCGAGCTGTACATGGGCGCCGGTGATCGGGAGCATGATTGAGGGGCATTGCTCCCAAGCTGCTGCAGTAGTTGGATCGCCAGCTTTTAGTCTGAGGATTTTGGAACAAACTTTTTAGGATCATCATCAAAGCGAATTTTCTCGTCGAGATAGAAGTTTTCATTCTTCAGAAGTCGTTTTATGTAATCTTCATAGTACAATGCTAATATTATGAAAGATAGTAATAATATAATACCAATAATTATTAAGATAAATCCAAACCATTCATCCATAATATAGTCAAAAGTGCTGGCGTCTTCTAAATTGGAATCACTATCGAAAAAGTAAAAATTAGTACGAAACGATCCCAGTGACGAATAGGTTTTTATAGATTCAGGGAAGAGAATTTTTGAAAATCCTATTGGTTCCCATAGATATAATATTATTTCCTCACCGGGTTCTAAAGTTCCGAGTGAAATATTTGAAACAGATTCCGTAAAAGTCGCGGGTTGGTTTCCCCGCGATAATATCAAAACGTCGGGATCGTAATAGTCGCTAAATCTTATTTTGATATTCCTGACAATCTGTTGCCCAGAATTTGATATAACTACTCTAGCGAATCCTGGATCATCGTCTAGTTTGGAATCTGAATCCGAATATTTTGCAATGTGCTTCTCTTCTTCTTTATTCAGAATACCATATTTTTCTGGTCGCGTTGCCCAATATCCAAATTGTATAGCTGCATTTAGCCTATCGCCGCTAAAGTATCTTGAAATCGGGTCTTGCACAGCGGCAAGAACCACAGCACCCAATGCGACCAAAATTAAAGAGGTTATTACCTGCTTTAACCAGCTCATTTCTGTACTCTCCCCGAATTATATCAGAAATTGATTCATCGAATTGAATCGAAAAAATTTTCGAAAACTTTGAAAACTAACGGTCGTCTAAAAGTATGTATCGAAATTGCATTTACTATCACGCCTAACTTCGTCCCACATCCGAAAACAACCGCACATATGGAAAATACTGATACACCCGATACCGAGCCTGCCCCGTAATCTCGACGAGCAAATCGGCCTCGACAAAGCGGTCGATCAGGTCGGCGGCCGCAGGGAATGAGATGCCCAGCTTTTCCATCACAGTCCGATTGTCGATGAAAGGATGTGTGTAGAGGCTTTCCAACACGCGCAGTCCATTACCGGCTGAACGTCCGAATCGGTCAGTGATGTTCCTCCGATGTTCCTCCCGCATCGCAACGATTTTACGCGCCGTTTCGGTTGCTTCCAAACTGACCGACGCCACGCCTTCAAGGAAGAATTTTGTCCACTCCTCCCATTCGCCCTTGTCGCGGATGTTCTGGAGCAATTCGTAATAGCGCGCGCGGTGCAACTTGAACCAGTGGGAGAGATACAGCACAGGTTTGAGCAGGATTTCTTTCTGGCAAAGATAGAAAGCAATCAACAACCGCCCGACACGGCCATTGCCGTCGAGAAAGGGATGGATTGTTTCGAATTGTGCGTGGATCAGTCCGATCTTGATCAGAGCCGGAATATCATTTTCGTCATGGACAAATTTTTCAAGGTCTGAAAGCAACCGCTCAACCTCGTGCGGCGGCGGTGGGACAAAGATTGCGTCGTTTAGCGTTGATCCTCCCGGACCAATCCAGTTCTGGCTACGGCGCAGTTCGCCGGGATTGGCATGATTGCCGCGAACATTTTGCATCAGTTCTTCGTGAATTTCTCGGATGAGCCGGACCGAGATCGGCATTTCCGCCAATCTTTGCAAACCATAGTTCATGGCCCGGACATAGTTGAGAACCTCGCTGACATCGCTTGGTCTGTTGGCATCATGTATGGCTGCTTCAGCCTCAAGTAGGTCGTTGAGTGAGGATTGCGTTCCTTCGATCTGGCTGGAAAGTACGGCTTCCTTGCGGACATACATGAATACGAACATATCGGGGTCAGGTAATGTCTGGATTGACCCATCTAGTCGCCCAAGTGCACGGTCGGCCTTTGAAAGCATAGTCTGCATCGCGCCATCAATGCTGATTGCCGGCACAGGCGGCAGCGCCTCCGGCATGAAAGCCGAATAGCGGTTCGGCTGTTTGATGTAGCGGCCAGCCCTGAATTGCGTTGCCATTTTTACCTCTAATTAAAACCTAGCTTAACTTAGAACAGAAGAATTCTTTTAGTCAAGGGTAGCCTTTGATTAGAAAGAGCGGAGTCAGCTAATTAAAGGTTGGGAACGCTTGACCGGTGCAGCCCCGTCTATTTAAACCTAGGCATTGGCTAGCCTTGAGAAAAATTCGGCGATACGATGATGATTAGCACCACTCACCCCAACCTAACCAACGCCTCATCCAGCGCCTGCAAAAATCGTGACCGATCCGCCTTGGCGAAGGGGGCGGGGCCTCCGGTGATGCTTTCCATGTTTTTTGGCCAATTCCGGCGCGCACGCTCCTGCAGCCCAAATGTCCCGCGACCACTACATAAGCGCGGGTGACCGAGAGCATGATTGAGGGTTAGGCCGCGTTATTGGCGCGTGACATTCTGGCGGGTTGGGTTAGGGTTGGGGCATGACCGCGACACCCAAAAACCCCAGCTGGTTTGATATAAGCATGGATGCCTGGGCGCTGGCCGCGGAATCTAATATGGTGATCGCGATGCGCATCGGCCGTCTGGCGCAAGGCGGGCCGGCGGCTGCGGAAGAGGCGGGGCGGATGGTGTCGGAGAAGGTTACGGCGAATGTGGCGCTTGGCTGTGACTTGATGTCCGGAAAGCTTGGGAGCAGCCCAGAGGCGATCGTCAGCGCCAGCATCGCGCATTATTCCAAAAGCGTGGGTGCCAACCGAAAACGGCTAAGCGGCAGACTTGCAACATCGATGCCCGAAAATGGTGGTGAGCGGGAATAAGTCGTTATTTTCGCTTCTAGTTTGCACATTTTTTAAATCAGGCGTATATGGGACGCACGCTATCGTCGACCGCGACGGATTTTTGAGGCGCGTCGCCGATCCCATGATCGGAGCGGGCAACGTTTTTCCCTACCACGACTTGGCTACCCACCTGGCGCTGTTGTCCGGTGGTCACCTGTTTCGTGAAAGGAACATATTATGCCCGTAGGCACCGTAAAATTTTTCAATGCAGACAAAGGCTATGGCTTTATCGCGCCCGATGGCGGCGGTGATGACAGCTTCGTACACATTTCGGCTGTTCAGGCAGCTGGCATGCACACGCTGGATAAAGAACAGCGCGTGAATTTTGAAGTCGAAGTTGGCCGCAATGGTAAGGCTTCGGCCATCAACCTGTCCGCAGCTGATTAATTAGCCGCAAAAGCGAAAAAAAGGGCTGCCGAAAGGCGGCCCTTTTTTTGTGTCGCGCGCTGATGCTCAGTCGAACAATTCTTCCAGAAACGACTTTTTACGTTTCTTATACGGGTAGCCATGACCATAGCCTTGGTGCGGCATAGGATAGCCTTGTGGGGCAAAGCCGCCTTGGGGTGGCGGTGGTGCTTGTGGGGCAGGCGCAATTTGCGTGGGCATTTCAGCAGCGGCGCTGCGTTCGATAATCTTATCTAGCTCACCGCGATCCAGCCATACGCCGCGGCATTGTGGGCAATAATCAATTTCGACACCTTGGCGATCACTCATGACCAACGGTACCTTGCATACAGGGCAAGGCATTCCAACGGCTGCATTCATTTCGGGTCTCCTCTAGAACTTATGAAGCGGTCCGACATCGCCGTCACATGACGACCAGAGGGGCCCGGCCCGCATTTTCCGAACTGGGCATTGTGCCGCCGGATTTCAAGATGGTTACCCGCTGCGATGTATCAGCGTTTCCGCACAAACTCTGCGCGTAGCACAAGGCCTTTGATACCATCAAAGCGGCAGTCAATTTCCTGCGCGTCGCCAGTCAGTCGGATGGATTTGATCAACGTGCCGCGTTTCAACGTCTGGCCCGCACCCTTCACGGTCAGATCTTTAATCAAAGTCACTTGGTCACCGTCGGCAAGCAAATTGCCAACCGCATCGCGGACTTCGACAGCATCATTTTGCGCAGCTGCCGCTTGTGCTTCAGCGGTGCTAATCCATTCGCCGGACGCTTCGTCATAGACATATTCTTCGTCCATATTGTCGCTCATAAGACCCAATTTCCTTTATGTTCGGCACCGCCGTAGCGACAATTTTGGCCGCGCGAAAGCCAGTTGCAATTTGCAACGATGTCAGTAAGATTTTGGTATAAAATGGAGAGGCATATGGCGCAGGCTGAGACGACTATAGATGTTTTGATTGTGGGTGCCGGTCTGTCCGGTATTGGCGCTGCGGCGCATCTCACCATGCAATGCCCGAACAAAAGCTACGCAATTGTGGAACAACGTGCCGATATGGGTGGGACGTGGGATCTGTTTCGCTATCCCGGTATTCGGTCGGACTCCGACATGCATACGCTGGGATATCGTTTCAAACCATGGTTGCATGAAAAAACCATCGCGGATGGCCCGTCCATTCACGAATATGTCCATGAAACCGCCGAAGAGTATGGCATTTCGCCGCACATTCATTTTGGTCACAAGGTTATCTCGGCCAATTGGTCGAGCGCCGATGCCCGCTGGCATATAACGGCCAAGGCCGTAGACGGCGGTGCCGAACGGCACTTTGCCGCGCGGTTCTTGTTCATGTGCGCTGGCTATTATGATTATGATCAAGGCTATAAGCCCGATTTCGCGGGCGAAGCCGACTTTGGCGGTCAAATCATCCATCCGCAGCATTGGCCCAAGGATTTGGATTATGCGGGTAAGAAGGTTACGGTCATTGGCTCAGGCGCGACGGCGGTGACGATTGTGCCTGTTATGGCGGAGCAAGGCGCGCAGGTGACGATGCTGCAACGGTCGCCCACCTATATGGTCTCGCGTCCTGCCATTGACCCATTTTCAAAATTTGTCCGCAAGATTTTGCCTGAGAAATTGGCTTATGCGCTCACACGGTGGCGCAATATCAATATGCAGCGTTTTACCTATTGGTATGCGCGTAGGAACCCTGCAAAATTGGGAGAAAAATTGGTCAATATGGCGCGGGAGGCGTTGCCTGCATCGGTTGATGTTGATACCCATTTTGTGCCCAAATATGGCCCATGGGAACAACGCCTGTGCCTCATCCCCGATAGCAACATGTTCACGGCGATTACTGAGGGCAAGGCCGAAGTTGTCACCGACCATATTGATCATTTTACCAAGACAGGCATTCAGCTGAAGTCCGGCAAGCATATCGAATCCGATATCATCATCACCGCGACGGGTCTGAATCTTGTCACCATGGGCAAGACCGCAATCAGCGTTGACGGGAAAGCCGTCAATTTTGGTGAGCATTTCAATTATAAAGGCGTGATGTTCAACGACATTCCGAACTTTGCCAGCGTATTTGGCTATATCAACGCATCTTGGACGCTCAAGACCGACATTGTGGCGGATTATGTTTGCCGCTTGCTTTGGAAAATGGACGACAAAAATGCACTGGTGGCAACGCCCGTTCTGGATGATCCTAACATGCCGAAGCTGCCATTTGTGACTGACTTCAGCTCTGGCTATTTCGCGCGCAGTTTCGACAAATTGCCCAAAAATGGCGACCGTCACCCATGGCGTGTCCTGCAAAATTATGCGGCAGAAAAGAAAATCCTGACACAGGACCCTGTCGATGACGGCGTCATGGTGTTTTCAGCGCCGCAATATACCCGGGCGCATAACGAAAACACCGAAACGCTTATCGCCGCAGAATGATGCTGATTGGACGGGCGTCGAGGACGTCCGTCCGCATTTCGGATTTCGAATTGTCGCGCCTGCGCGGCGCGCGGGGCAGTGGTGCGATGTTATGCAGATAAGAAAAATGCATAACCTCTCTGAAATATCTCCCGTTCGCTTGCTATAGCGGCTATCGAACGGATTATGCGTTACGACAATTTGATCCAGCCTGACAATGCGCAGGCCGCCACTCCCATCCATGTCACCGACAAAGCGTGCTTTGAAACCTGGCTTGCGCAGCAGTCCGATTCCGCCCGAGCGGCCATCAAGGCACAAAAATTTGAGGGAAATGCGAACGATTTAGCCATATTGCCCGGAGATAAGCCCGGGGAATGGTCTGTCGTCGCCGGCGTTTCGGATATGGCCGTACCGGGTGTGTGGCATTTGGCTAAAGCAGCGGAAAGCCTTCCCGAAGGCACCTATCGCCTTGTCGATTATGATGCCAGCGATGCCATGGTTGGCTGGATATTGGGGCAATATCGCTTTCAGGAATATCTGAGCGAGCCCAAACTAGTTGGCCCGCGGGTCTTGTTGGTGCGGGAGCCCGCCCGCATTCCTGCCGCAGAGATGCAGGCCGCCGCAACCGCTTTGGTCCGCGATCTAGTCAATCGACCAGCGAGCGATCTCGGACCAAATGCCTTGGAGGCTGAAGCAAAGCGCATCGCAAAGTCATATAAAGCGGACGTCACTGTCACCACCGGGGAGGCTCTCGAAACGGGCTATCCGCTCATCCACGCGGTCGGCAAAGCCGCCGCGCGTGCGCATGCGCCGCGCCTGATTGAAATGGAATGGGGCGACCCGCGTCACCCGCGTATCGCGATTGTGGGCAAGGGCATAACGTTCGACAGCGGCGGACTGGATATCAAACCCGCCTCTGGCATGCGGCTGATGAAGAAAGATATGGGTGGTGCCGCGCATGCCTTGGCATTGGCAGAGCTGATCATGGCGGCGCATTTACCCGTGCGGTTGCACATGCTGGTGGCGGCGGCGGAAAATAGCATCGCAGGCGACGCAATGCGGCCGGGCGATATCATCAAAAGCCGTAAGGGCCTGACCGTGGAAATCGACAATACCGATGCCGAAGGACGCTTGGTGTTGGCAGATGCGCTTACCAAAGCGATACAGGATAAGGCGGAGTTGATCATTGATTTTGCCACGCTGACTGGCGCGGCACGCGTTGCGCTTGGCCCAGATTTGCCTGCGATGTTTAGCAATGACGAACAGATCGCAAATGCCATGTTGGCGGCATCAAAGGCAGCATCGGATCCGCTTTGGCGCATGCCCTTATGGGCGCCATATATGGAAATGCTCGACAGCGACATCGCCGACATATCCAATAGCGGCGGTGCTTTTGCAGGCGCAGTCACGGCGGCGTTGTTCCTGCACAAATTCGTTCCCGACGATGTGCCTTGGGTGCATCTGGACACCTTCGCCTGGCGACCTACCGGTAAACCCGGCAGGCCCAAGGGTGGTGAGGCGCTTGGCCTGAGGGCTGTCTTTCGTTATTTGACGGAAACTTATCCAGTCGGCTAAGGGTTTTGCATGAAATCTACCGTCGCTCCAGCGCAGGCTGGGGCCCATTACGCCTCTCAATTTTGAACGACAGGCGAGATAGGCACCAGCCTGCGCTGGTGCGACATATTTGGGGGAATGAGTAATTGGGTATCAATAAGCCAATTGGTAGGCCTATTCACAAGCTGACGGGCCATAGCCTTGTCGGCGACAAAAGGACAACGCCGATCCGTGGCGACCTTGCCGATATCAGCCTGGCTGGAAAGCTCTTCGCGCCGCATTATGCCGTACCCATGCTGCGCACAGGTATCGCGCCTGTCACGGAAATCCATGCAGAGGACCATGCAACATCAATGCCGGTCAGCGCGTTGATGCATGGCGAAGAATTTGCCGTGCTGGATGTCGCGGGCGACTGGGCTTGGGGATATTGCCTGCACGACAATTATTTGGGTTATCTGCGCTTTGCCGAATTGGGGAATGATTTTGCCGCCACACATATTGTCAGCGCGCCGGCGACATTGCTCGTAGCGGCACCATCGACAAAAGCGCCAGTGTTGGCGCGCTATCCGATGGGTGCGCGTTTGCTTTGTGGTGAATTGAGCGCATGTGGCAAATATCTGGCGTGCGAAAATGGTTTTGTACCGTGCACGCATGTGTCGAAAATTGGATGTGTCAGTGCATCACCTGCTGACCTCGCCGAGCAACTTATCGGCACGCCCTATAGCTGGGGTGGACGCAGCGGTGATGCGCTGGATTGTTCAGGTCTTGTGCAACTGGTCTTTGGCCTAAAGGGCATCATGGCGCTGCGCGATGCAGATATGCAAATGGCCGATTTTGGTGCGGAATTGCCCGAAGGCGCTCCGCTGGAGCGTGGCGATTTGGTATTTTTCCCCGGCCATGTCGGTATCATGGCCGACGCCGAGAACATAATCCACGCCAATGGCGCAGCAATGGCGGTGAGTGTGGAGCTGCTCGCGGAAGCAACAGCCCGTTTTACCGAGCATGAGGTCGCGATTTTGGCGCGTAAGCGGGTTGCGCTTTGACCAAATCCATCTTCATCGATGGTGCCGCAGGCACCACTGGCCTTGAGATCGCTGATCGGCTGGCAGGCCGCGCCGAGTTCTCGTTGATCAGCTTGGATGATGCCAAACGCAAAGACATGGCCGCGAAACGCGAAGCGTTGAACGACGCCGACTTCGTAATTCTGTGCCTACCAGATGATGCCGCGAAAGAGGCGGTGGCGATGACAACATCTGCCGCAACGCGTATCATTGATGCATCCACGGCCTATCGTATTGACCCCGATTGGGCTTATGGTTTTGCCGAATATCGCACCGGTCAGCGCGAACGCATTGCGTCTGCACGGTTGGTCAGCAACCCCGGTTGTTACCCCACCGGATTTTTGGGCCTTATCGCGCCTTTGGTCGCCGCTGGTTTACTCCCCGCCGATTGGCCATACACGGTCAATGCGGTGTCGGGCTACTCGGGTGGCGGCAAGGCGTTGATACAAAGGTTCGAAGGTGACGGCGCGGATATCGGCTATCGCAGCTATGGCCTTGATCTGGCGCATAAGCATGTGCCCGAAATGCAAATGCATGCGGGCCTTGCCCACGCACCGCTCTTTGCGCCAGCCGTTGTGCATGCCTTTCGCGGGATGATTGTGGAGGTGCCGTTGCCGTTGTCGGCTATGGCAGGGGCGGCCAGCGCAGATGCATTGCGCGCCGCACTTGCGGCCCATTATGCAGGATCGCCGGTGGTGAAGGTGCACAATGAAGCTGCGCCAAGCGAATTATTGATGCACGCCGATCAAGCGCCATCCGACCGGCTTGATCTATATGTGCTCTCCTCGCCCGACGGCTCGCAAGTACGCCTGTTGGCAATGCTCGACAATCTCGGCAAAGGCGCGAGTGGCGCAGGGGTGCAGAACCTCAACATCATGGCCGGCTTGGACGAGACGGCTGGGTTGCGGCTGTAAACGTAATTTCGACCAAAATACGTCGTCACCCTGAACTTGGTTCAGGGTCCATTTTGCCTCTAAACTCTTCAGCCCGCGTGGCGCGATGGATGCTGAACCAAGTTCAGCATGACGCAGCTTGGCAACAGCGCTCAATAAGGCGGCTGATCAAAACCCTTTGGGCTCTTGGTGAATATCTCGCAGCCATCTTCGGTGATGCCGATGCTATGTTCGAACTGCGCGCTTAAGGAACGGTCGCGCGTTACCGCCGTCCAGCCATCGTCGAGCACTTTGCCCGCGGCCTTGCCGATGTTGATCATCGGTTCAATCGTGAAAATCATGCCGGGACGCAGCTCTGGACCCGTGCCGGGGCGGCCGACATGGACGATTTCGGGGGCGTCGTGGAATAATTGGCCCAAGCCATGGCCGCAGAAATCGCGGACTACGCCATAACGATGCTTTTCGGCGTGGGTTTGGATGGCATAGCCGATGTCGCCGACGCGGTTGCCGGGCTTCGCAGCTTCGATACCGAGCATCAGGCATTCATAGGTCACATCGACCAAACGCTTGGCCTTCACCGGCACGTCGCCAACTAAGAACATGCGGCTGGTGTCACCATGCCAGCCATCCAATTGCGGCGTGACGTCAATATTGACGATGTCGCCATCCTTCAATTTCTTGTCCGACGGTATGCCGTGGCAAATGACATGGTTGATCGAAATACAGCAGCTATGCGTATAGCCGCGATAGCCCAAGGTCGCGGGCACTGCTCCGCCGCGCATTGTCATCTCGCGGACAATATCGTCCAATTCTTCGGTCGTGACGCCGGGCACGACATGCGGCACCAAGGCGTCGAGAATTTCGGCCGCAAGGCGTCCGGCCTTACGCATGCCGTCAAAGCCTTCTGTCCCATGCAATTTGATCGTCCCGTCGCGGGCCTGCATCGCCTCTTGCGGCGTCACGCTTACATATTGTTCCATGCAAGCGATATAAGGCAATAATCCGCACTTTGCGAGGGGGTGATTTATGCTATCGAGTCCCCATGACAGAATCTCGCATCTACACCGCTGCCCTTGTAATCATCGGCGATGAAATCCTTTCCGGCCGCACACAGGACAAAAATGTCAGCCAAATTGCCCTTTGGCTGAATATTCAGGGCATTCGCTTGCGCGAAGTGCGTGTGGTGGCCGATGACATGGATGCGATTATTGAGGCGGTGAACCTCCTGCGTGCGCGCAATGATTATCTGTTCACAACCGGCGGCATTGGCCCAACGCATGATGACATTACGGTCGATGCGATTGCGGCTGCACTGGGTGTTGAGGTGGTTATACATCCCGAAGCGAGCGCGGTGCTGCATGCTTATTATGAAACACGCGGTGGCATCAATCCGGGCCGTTTGCGCATGGCGCGGGTGCCTGATGGTGCGGACCTCATCCCAAATAAAATGTCGGGCGCGCCGGGTATCCGGCATGGCAATATCTTCATCATGGCGGGCGTCCCGCATATCACCGCAGGTATGTTGGACGCACTCACGGGTACGCTTGAGGGCGGCGCGCCGTTGTTATCCCGACAAATCGGTTGCTGGGTCGCCGAAAGTGAAGTGGCCAAGTTGCTGGCCGATACGGAAAAGCATCATGAGGGGTGCCAGATCGGCAGCTATCCGTTTTTTCGCGAGGGTAAGGTTGGTGCAAATTTCGTCGTGCGCACCACTGACGCGCATAAATTGGCGGAATGTGTTGAGGCGTTGCAACTTGGCCTGCGCGGGCTGGGCTATGACTCCGTCGATGGAGGAATTTAAGCGGGGGTTCTTCGGATCGTTCATGTGCGGTCAAGCTGCACGCCCGTTATGAGGAGTGTAATGCGCAAATTTTCTTATGCTCTCGCTTTGGCAGCGTTGCTGCTCTCCACCAATAGTTACGCCCAAACTGTGTCCGTTGCGCCTGCGTCGGCAAAGAAGGCTGCGCAACCTTGGTTATATGAAGGCAGCGACATCCCTGTCGATGACACATGGACATTTGGCGTTCTGCCCAATGGTCTGCGCTATGCCGTCAAGAAAAACGATGTTCCTGCGGGGCAGGTTTCCATTCGCGTGCGGATTGATGCAGGCGCATTGCATGAGAATAATGACGAGCAAGGCTTTGCCCATCTCATCGAGCATCTGTCCTTTCGCGGATCAACCTTTGTTCCGGATGGAGAGGCAAAGCGCATCTGGCAAAGGTTCGGCGTGACATTCGGTAGCGATAGCAACGCCCAAACAACGCCGACGCAGACGGTCTATAAGCTCGATTTGCCCAATGCGACGCCCGAAAAGCTTGATGAGTCGGTGAAAATCATTTCGGGTATGATCCGTAACCCACGGATTTCGCCTAACGCGTTAAATGCCGAACGCGCGATTGTTCTGGCTGAATTGCGGGAGAATAGCGGCGCGCAGATGATCTATAGCGATGCCCTGCGCCAACATGCGTTTCAGGGGCAGCGCCTTGCGAACCGGTCAACTATTGGGACCCCGGAAACGCTGCAGGCAGCAGATGCCCTGCGCCTCAGCGCCTTTCATGACCGCTGGTATCGCCCCGAAAATGCCGTTGTCGTGATGGCTGGCGATATGGAGCCAGCGCAGCTTGCCAATCTGGTCCAACGCTATTTTAACGACTGGAAAGGAAAAGGCGCACGCGCACCCGAACCAGATTTTGGCGACCCTAGCCCACAAGGAACGCCAGCGCGTGTCCTTATTGAGCCAACATTGCCAAATACGGTCAGCCTTTCTTATCTGCGGCCTTGGCGCAAAGTGAACGACACGATTGCCTATAATGAACAATTGTTGATTGATGCCTTGGCGATGCAAATCATTAACCGCAGGCTTGAGGTGCAGGCACGTAATGGCGGCAACTATTTATTTGCGCAGGTAGAACAGGAAGATATTTCGCGCACCGCCGATGCGACATTGGTTTCGTTGACGCCCATCGGGGACCAATGGGAAGCCGCGACGCGTGATGTCCGTGCAATCATTGCCGATGCAGTAACAACGGCGCCTTCGGTTGCGGACATTGACCGCGAAAAGACATTGTTCGGCAATGCGCTGCGCACGATGCTGGATAGCTACCCGTTTGAAGCTGCTGCCAAGCAGGCGGATGATATCGTCGGCGCCGTGGATATACGCGAAACGGTGGCGGCCCCGAAAACGGTTGTTCAAGTCTATGAAGGCATGAAAGACAAGTTCACCCCCGAACGTCTTTTGGCGTCCACACAGAAGCTTTTTAGCGCAGATGTAATCCGGTTGTTGGTCTCTTCGCCCACGCCGATACCCGATGCGGATAATCGCGCGCTTGCGGCTTTGAATGCATCTGTGGCGGCCAACACATCGGCGCGTCTGTCCGAAAAAAAGCTTGGCTTTGCGGCATTGCCTAAATTGGGCGCGCCGGGTGAACTGGTGGCCGAGGAATTATTGTCGCGATGGGACGTAACGCGGCTGGAACTGTCCAATGGCGTGCGCGCCTTGCTCTATCCAAATAAAGCCGAAAGCGGTCAGATTCGGGTATTGGTCCGTTTTGGTCGTGGATATCAGGCCGTAAATCCAGATCAAGGCGGTCTGTTATGGGCAGGGCCATTGGTTTTGCCTGAAAATGGCATTGGCAATATCAAGCGCACCGAAATTG
>Ga0164293_10001439_pt1 | contig 19829 bp, 16 predicted proteins | sample GEODES118metaG_FD_111487 | JGI IMG/M metagenome (GOLD analysis project Ga0164293, IMG submission 111487) | Eutrophic lake water microbial communities from Lake Mendota, Wisconsin, USA - GEODES118 metaG | ecosystem: Environmental > Aquatic > Freshwater > Lake | place: USA: Lake Mendota...
ACCCGAGCACTGGATACGAATGCCCTGTGCACCCGCCTTCTGTGCGTTCTGCACGGCGCGCTTCATCGCGCGACGGAAGGCGATGCGGTTCGCGAGCTGGTCGGCGACTCCCTGTGCAACGAGGGCGGCGTCGAGCTCCGACTCCTTGATCTCGTTGATGTTCAGCTGCACCTTGTTGTTGCCGGTGAGCGCGGTGAGTCCGGCGCGCAGGTCGTTGGCCTTCTGACCCTGCTTGCCGATGACGATTCCCGGACGGGCCGTGTGGATGTCGACGCGCAGCTTGTCACGGGTGCGCTCGATGTCGATGCGGCTGACGGCGGCGTCGAACAGTGCGCGGGTGAGGTACTCGCGGATCTTCCAGTCCTCGGTGAGGTACTGGCGGTACTCCTTGGCAGCGAACCACTTGCTCTTCCAGTCGGTGGTGACACCGAGGCGGAAGCCGTAGGGATTGATCTTCTGACCCATTACTTGGACTCCTCACCATCGGTGCTGCCGTCGGAACTGCTCTCGGTGTTCTGTGTCTCCTGCGCGGCTGCCGCACGTGCGCGGCTGGCCTCGACGCGGCGACGACGCGCTGCGGCGCTGCCGCCACCGGTGCCCTCGCTCGCCTCGCGGATCGCGAGTGCCTCGGCCGACAACTCGTCGACGACGACGGTGACGTGCGCACCGCGCTTCAGACGGGTGTTCGCCCGACCGCGGGCGCGGGGACGGAAACGCTTGATCGTCGGCGACTCGTCGGCGAAGCACGCCTTCACGTACAACTTGTCGGCATCGAGGCCGTTGTTGTTCGTCGCATTGGCGACGGCCGAGGCGAGCACCTTGCTCACCACGTTCGCCGCTTCGACGGAGCTGAGGCGCAGGATGTCCTGCGCGGTGGCGACATCGAGACCGCGCACGAGGTTGAGCACGGGGCGGAACTTCGACGCCGACATGCGCACCCAGCGGGCCTGGGCCTTCACGCCGCTCGGCACGCCGGCAACGCGGTTTGCTTCGTTGAGCTTCGGACCGGTCATGACTTACGACTTCCCTTCCGTGCCGGCCATCTTTTCCTGGCTGGCGTGCGACCTGAACGTGCGGGTGGGGCTGAATTCACCGAGCTTGTGGCCGACCATCGACTCGGTGACGTACACCGGGACATGCTTGCGACCGTCGTGGACGGCGATCGTGTGACCGACCATGTCGGGGATGATCGTCGAGCGGCGCGACCAGGTCTTGATCGGCTTGCGGTCACCCGACTCGTTCATTGCGTCGAGCTTCTTCAGCAGGTGCTCGTCGACGAACGCACCCTTTTTCACGCTGCGTGCCATGACTTAACCTCGGGCCTTTCCTGAGCGACGACGACGCACGATGAACTGCTGCGACGCCTTGTTCTTGTTGCGGGTACGACGTTCGGGCTTGCCCCAAGGCGACACGGCGGGACGACCACCCGAGGTCTTGCCTTCGCCACCACCGAGCGGGTGGTCGACGGGGTTCATCGCGACACCGCGCGACTGCGGACGCACGCCCTTCCAGCGGTTGCGACCGGCCTTGCCGATCTTCACGAGTTCGTGTTCGGCGTTGCCGACCTCACCGATGGTTGCACGGCAGTCGATCGGAACGCGACGCATTTCGCTGCTCGGCATGCGCAGGGTGGCGAACTCGCCTTCCTTCGCCACGAGCTGCACCGACATGCCGGCCGAGCGCGCAATGCGCCCGCCCTGTCCGGGGCGCATCTCGACGTTGTGCACGACCGTACCGACCGGCACGTAGCGCAGCGGCAACGCATTGCCCGCCTTGATGTCGGCCTTCGCACCGCTCTCGACGCGCTGTCCGACCTCGAGACCCTTCGGGGCGAGGATGTATGCCTTCGTTCCGTCGGTGTAGTGGAGCAACGCGATGCGGCACGTGCGGTTGGGGTCGTACTCGACCGTCGCCACCTTGGCGTCGACGCCGTCCTTGTTGCGCTTGAAATCGATGATGCGGTACTGCTGCTTGTGTCCGCCACCCTTGTGACGCGACGTGACGCGACCGGTGGCATTGCGACCACCGCGCTCGGGCTTGGCGGCGAGCAACGACTTCTCGGGACGTGTCGCCGTGATCTCGCTGAAGTCCGGCGACGTCTGGAAGCGGCGACCGGCACTCGTGGGTCGGCGTTTGCGAATGGCCATGGGTGATCCTTTGCGCTTGCTGCTTTAGTTCTCGAACAGGGGGATTTGCTGACCGGGGGCCAGCGTGACGATGGCGCGCTTGGAGCCGGCGCGCGTGCCGATGCGGTTCGTGGCGCGGGTGATGCGGCGCTTGCCGGGGCGATTCAACGTGTTCACCTTGAGAACGGTGACGTTGAAGATGCGCTGCACCGCGTCGCGAATCTCCGGCTTGCTCGCCGACGGGTGCACCTCGAAGGTGTACACACCGGCGTTCGAACCGGCGTAGCTCTTCTCCGAAACGACCGGACGGAGGATGACGTCGCGCGGGTCCTTCACTTCGTGTCTCCTTTGTTCGCACCGGGGAGGCTCGCCTGGCTGAACACGATGACGTCGTTGCACAGGACGTCGTAGGCGTTCAGTTCGCTGTTGCGCACGATCTGCACGGTCTCGAGGTTGCGCAGGCTCTTCTCGGCGACTTCCTCGTTGCCGGCGACGACGACGAGGACCTTGCCCGTCGCGCCGAGCGCCTTCAACGCGGCCGCGGCCTTCTTCGTGCTCGCGGCATCGAACGACCACGAATCGACGACGATGACCTTGCCCTCGCGGAAACGATCCGACAGCGCGGACCGCAGGGCCAACTGCACCATCTTCTTCGGGGTGCGCTGCGAGTACTTGCGCGGCGTCGGGCCGAGCGTCACGGCACCACCGCTGAAATGCGGGGCGCGGGTCGAACCCTGACGGGCGTTACCCGTGCCCTTCTGGCTGAACGGCTTCGTTCCGCCACCGCTCACTTCCGAGCGACCCTTCGTCTTTTGCGTGCCGGCGCGACGATGCGCGAGCTGCGCCGTGACGACCTGGTGCATCACCGCAACGTTCGGTGTCACACCGAACACGTCGTCGGGAAGCGACACCGCAGCGGCGTCCTTGCCGGAGATGTTCTTCATCGTGATCTGTGCCATGTTCAGCCCTTTACCGCATTGCGAACGATGACGACCCCACCATTGGGGCCGGGAACCGCGCCTTTGACGAGCAGCAAGTTGCGCTCGGCATCGGCCTGGACGACTTCGAGATTCTGAATGGTCACCTGCTCGTGACCGAGGTGACCGGCCATGCGCATTCCGCGGAACACGCGACCGGGGAACGAACGCTGACCGATCGATCCGGGAGCACGGTGGTGCTTGTGGTTTCCGTGTGCCGCACCCTGACCGCGGAAGTTGTGGCGCTTCATGCCACCTGCGAATCCCTTGCCGCGACTCACCGCGGTGACGTCGACCTTTTCGCCCGCCGCCATCGTGTCGACGGCGATGACTTGGCCGACCTGGAAACCGTCGACCGAATCGAGGCGCAATTCGACGAGTCGACGACCGGGCTCGACGCCGTGCTTGGCGAAGTGACCGGCCTGCGGCTTGCTCAACTTCTTCGCATCCTTGCTGCCGAAGGTGACTTGCAGCGCGGTGTAACCGTCGCGCTCCCCCGTCTTCACCTGCACGATGCGTGCCGGTTCGACGCGCAACACGGTGACGGGCACGACCTTCTGGTCGGCTGTCCACACCTGCGTCATGCCGACCTTCTCGCCGACGATCGCTTTCTGTGTCATGGTGAAACCTTTCGGACCTGTCTGTTGTGGAGCTTCCACGAAAATGCTCCGCACGGCCGAAGCCGGCGGAGCACCGAGATCGTTTTCGCCGCCAGGTTCCCGACGAATCGGGCGCAGGCGGACATCAATTGTTTTCCCCCGGGAACCCGGTGGTCTGGCAACTGACTGCGATCAACGTGCGTTGAACGCGCCGAGTGACGCTATCGGCGCGCAGCCGCAGTCCCACGCGGCGAACAGGAGTTCGTCCCGTGTCGGGTCCCGTCGAGGGGGTGCCGAGGGGGTTACTGGTTCGTGCGGGCGACGAGCGTGGCCGACAGCGTCTCGCGCACCCCGTCCCGACTCACCTCGATCTCGACAACGTCACCCGGGCTGCGGTCGCGGATCGCCGCGACGAGCCCCGTCTGGCCGTTGATCGGCTCGCCGTCGACCGACAGGACGAGGTCACCCTCGCGAATTCCCGCCTCGGCGGCGGGCGAGTCGGGCTGAACGTCGGCGATGATCGCGCCCGCTCCCCCGTCGGTGCGTTCGGCGAGACCGACGCCGAGGAAGCCCTCGACGCGCGGTTCGCCGCCGGCGGTCTTGCGCAGCTGCTCGACGACGGTGAGCACTTCTTCGACGGAAATCGCGAATCCGATGTTGTTCGCCGCCGACGTCGCTCCACCACGGGCGACGGCGGTGTTGATACCCACGACTTCGCCGCGCATGTTCGCCAGCGGACCACCGGAGTTGCCCGACGAAATGGCGGCATCGGTCTGGATGAGGCTGTTCAGGGCACCCGATTCGGTGACGATCGTGCGCTTCAGCGCCGACACGATTCCGACCGTGACGCTGGGTCCACCGTCGAGTGCGAGCGCGTAGCCGATGGCCACGACTTCGTCACCGACGCGAACGCTGTCCGGTGCGGCGAACGTCGCCGGCGTCAGATTGCGCGCCGTCACCTTGAGCAGCGCGAGATCGTTTCCCTCGTCGCTGGCGAGCACTTGCGCGGTCACCGGTTCGGTTTCGCCGGCGAATCGCACGCGCACCTCGGTGGCGCCTTCGACGACGTGTGCGTTCGTGAGAATCTCACCGTTCGTCGTGAGAACGACGCCCGTTCCCGTCGCTCCACCGGAGGACGACCCGGTGCTGATGTCGCTCGAGATCGTGACGACGCTCGCGGCAAGTCGCTCGGCGACGGCGGCGACACCGGACTTCTCGGCATCGTCACCACCGTCGTCATCGGCAACGCTCAGCGGAGCAGCCGTGCGCGGGGAGTAGGTCGCGGAGTCGGAGCGATCGAGCACCTCCTGCGCGACCACGCCACCGATCGCACCCATGGCGAGTGCGAGCAGCGACACACCGACGACGAACCGCGCGGGCAGACCCGCAGGTGACGCAGCGCGTTCGGTTGGCGAATAACCCGGTTCGAAGCGGGGTTCGTCGTTTCCCCACGGGGACGGGGGCGGAAGCATGTTCGACATGGATCCAGTGTTACCCGACGTGCGCGACCCGCGGAATACCCGGACGGGTGACTTTTGCCGTGTCCTTCAGGGAACGGCGTATCGGCAACATCGTTCGGGACACGGGTTCACCGGTGACCGGCCCGCGTTACCGAACCCGTTACTGAATCTTGATTTCGATGTCGACGCCGGCGGCGACTTCGAGACGCTGCAAGCTCTCGACCGTCTTGTTGTTCGGCTCGACGATGTCGATGAGGCGCTTGTGGATGCGCATTTCGAAGTGCTCGCGGGAGTCCTTGTCGACGTGCGGCCCACGGATGACCGTGTAGCGGTGCTTGTCGGTGGGAAGCGGGATCGGTCCGCGCACCGATGCGTTGGTGCGCGTGACCGTCTCCACGATCTTCTTCGACTCGAGGTCGAGGACTGCGTGGTCGAATGCCTTCAGGCGGATTCGAATGCTCTTTTTCTCTGCCATGTGCTGTCGACCTTTTCGCCGTCCGTGTGCCCGAGAGCCCGAATTACTTCAGGATCTTCGTGACGCGACCGGCGCCGACGGTACGACCGCCCTCGCGGATGGCGAAGCGCAGACCTTCGTCCATGGCGATCGGCTTGCCCAGCTCGACCTTCATGGTGATGTTGTCTCCCGGCATGACCATTTCGGTGCCGGCAGGCAACTCGATGGTTCCGGTGACGTCGGTCGTGCGGAAGAAGAACTGCGGGCGGTAGTTGTTGAAGAAGGGCTTGTGGCGTCCGCCCTCTTCCTTCTTCAACACGTAGACCTGACCCTCGAACTGGGTGTGGGGCGTGATGCTGCCGGGTGCGCAGAGCACCTGACCGCGCTCGACTTCTTCCTTCTTGGTGCCGCGAAGGAGGGCGCCGATGTTGTCGCCGGCCTGGCCTTCGTCGAGCAACTTGCGGAACATTTCGACTCCGGTGCACACGGTCTTCTGCGTGTCACGCAGACCGACGATTTCGATTTCGTCGCCGGTGTGGACCTTGCCCTGCTCGACCTTGCCGGTGACGCCGGTGCCGCGACCGGTGATCGTGAACACGTCCTCGATCGGCATGAGGAACGGCTTGTCGAGCTCGCGCTTCGGCTCGGGGATCTTCTCGTCGCAGGCGGTCATGAGTTCCATGATCTTGTCCTGCCACTTGGCGTCACCCTCGAGCGCCTTCAGCGCCGAGACGCGCACGACCGGGACGTCCTTGCCCGGGAACTCGTACGACGTGAGGAGGTCGCGAACTTCTTCCTCGACGAGCTGGAGCATGTCCTCGTCGTCGACCATGTCGGCCTTGTTCAGCGCGACGACGATGTACGGCACGCCGACCTGACGGGCGAGCAGCACGTGCTCGCGGGTCTGGGGCATCGGACCGTCGGTGGCGGCAACCACGAGGATCGCACCGTCAACCTGGGCGGCGCCGGTGATCATGTTCTTGATGTAGTCGGCGTGACCCGGCATGTCGACGTGCGCGTAGTGGCGCTTCTCGGTCTCGTATTCGATGTGCGCGATCGAGATGGTGATACCGCGCGCCTTCTCTTCGGGCGCCTTGTCGATCTGGTCGAACGGCGTGTACTCGGCGAGGCCCTTGTCCGCGAGCGTCTTCGAGATCGCTGCGGTCAGGGTCGTCTTGCCGTGGTCGATGTGTCCCATCGTTCCGATGTTGACGTGGGGCTTTGTGCGCTCGAACTTACCCTTCGACATTTCTGTATTTCTCCTGTGTGAAGCCGGTTGGCCTGTGTATTTGGTATGACTTGCTTGGAAACCGTGTGACTGTTGCTATTCCCCGCGCACGCGCTTGACGATTTCCTGCGCGATTGCTTCCGGTACCTGCTGGTACGAGTGGAATTGCATCGTGTACGTTGCCCGCCCCTGGGTGCGGGAACGCAGATCTGTACTGTATCCGAACATTTCCGAAAGCGGAACCTGCGCCCGGACGTTCTGGAAGTTGCCGTTCGCCTCCATGCCTTCGATGCGTCCGCGGCGGCTGGAGAGGTCGCCCATGACGTCGCCCATGTAGTCCTCGGGCGTCACGACTTCGACCGCCATGATCGGCTCGAGCAAGACGGGCTTCGCCATTGCGGCGGCCTTCTTGAACGCCATCTGACCGGCGATCTTGAACGCCATTTCGTTCGAGTCGACGTCGTGGTACTGACCGTCGACGAGGCTCACCTTGACGTCGACCGTCGGGTAACCGGCGAGCACGCCGTTGTCGAGTGCAGCCTGGATGCCCTGGTTCGTCGGCTGGATGTACTCGCGCGGGATGCGACCACCCGTGATGTCATCGACGAATTCGTATCCGTTGCCCGGATTCGGTTCGAGGCTGATCTTCACGACGGCGAACTGACCCGAACCACCCGACTGCTTGATGTGCCGGTACTCGACGGTGTCGACCGCCTTGGTGATGGTTTCGCGGTAGGCCACTTGCGGCTTGCCGACGGTCGCGTCGACGTTGAACTCGCGCTGCATGCGGTCGACGAGGATTTCGAGGTGCAACTCACCCATTCCCGAGATGACGGTCTGACCGGTCTCGTGGTCGGTGCGCACACGGAACGTCGGGTCTTCGTCGGACAGTGACTTCAGCGCCTTGCCGAGCTTGTCCTGGTCGTTCTTCGTCTTCGGCTCGATGGCGACGTGGATGACCGGCTCGGGGAATTCCATCCGCTCGAGAACGATCGGCTTGTCGCGGTCGCACAGCGTGTCACCGGTGGTGACGTCCTTGAAACCGAGACCGGCGACGATGTCACCGGCGAGGGCGACGTCGATGTCTTCGCGCTGGTTCGCGTGCATGAGCAACAGTCGACCGACGCGCTCGCGCTTCTGCTTCACCGAGTTGTACACCTCGTCACCCTTGGCGATGCGCCCCGAGTACACGCGGAAGTACGTGAGGCGTCCGAACGGGTCGGCGACGATCTTGAATGCGAGCGCGGCGAACGGCGCCTTCTCGCTCGCTTCGCGGGTCATCTTTTCCTCGCCGTCCTCGCTCGTTCCTTCGGCGGCGGGGATGTCGAGCGGCGACGGCAGGTAGTCGACGACGGCATCGAGCATCTGCTGGACGCCCTTGTTCTTGAACGCCGATCCGCACAGCACCGGAACGAAGCTGAACGACAGGGTTCCGAGACGGATTCCGCGGCGCAGGTCCTCGTCGCCGAGGTCGCCGTCGCTGATGTACTTCTCCATCAGCTGCTCGTCCTCGGCGGCGGCGAGTTCGAGCAACTCGGCGCGGTACATCTTCGCCTGGTCGAGGTACTCGGCCGGAATGTCGGTCTCGTAGTACTTCGAATCCTTGTCGTCACCCTCCCACTCGATCGCCTTCATCTTCACGATGTCGACGATGCCGCGGTAGGCCGACTCGCCGCCGAGCGGCAACTGGATGACCGCGGGGACCGCCTGCAGGCGGTCCTTGATCATGTCGACGGTGCGGAAGAAGTTCGCGCCGGTGCGGTCCATCTTGTTGACGAAGCACAAACGGGGCACGCGGTACTTGTTCGCCTGGCGCCACACGGTTTCGGACTGCGGTTCGACGCCGGCAACGGAGTCGAACACCGCAACGGCACCGTCGAGGACGCGCAGCGAGCGCTCGACTTCGATGGTGAAGTCGACGTGGCCCGGGGTGTCGATGACGTTGATGCGGTGGTTGCGCCAGAACGCGGTGGTCGCGGCCGACGTGATCGTGATTCCGCGCTCCTGCTCCTGGACCATGTGGTCCATGATCGCCCCGCCCTCGTGCACCTCACCGATCTTGTACGTCTTGCCGGTGTAGTAGAGGATGCGCTCGCTCGTCGTCGTCTTGCCGGCGTCGATGTGCGCCATGATTCCGATGTTGCGGTAGCGGTCGAGTGGATACTCACGTTCAGACATGGAGGGGCACCTTCACTGCGGGGGTTCGTTCGGGGACTGTGATTACCAGCGGTAGTGGGCGAAGGCTTTGTTCGCCTCGGCCATCTTCTGCATGTCTTCACGCTTCTTCATCGCTGCGCCGAGACCGTTCGATGCATCGAGCAGTTCGGCGGCGAGGCACTCGGCCATCGTCTTCTCGCGACGGGCGCGAGCGGTGTCGACGACCCAGCGGATGGCGAGCGTCGATGCACGGCGCGGCTTCACTTCGACGGGCACCTGGTAGGTGGCTCCACCGACGCGGCGGCTGCGCACTTCGAGCGGCGGCTTCACGTTGTCGATCGCACGCTTGAGGGTGGACAGCGGTTCGCCGCCCGTCTTCGTTTCGATGAGCTTCATCGCGTCGTACACGATGCCCTCGGCCTTGCTCTTCTTGCCGTGCAGCATCACCTTGTTGACGATCTGCGTGACCAGCGTGGAACCGTAGAGCGGATCCGGCGTGAGGTCGTTGCGGGAGGCTGGTCCTTTACGCGACATGTGTTTCTGTGCTCCTCTTCTTCGTCACTCGGACCTATTTGCCACGCTTCGCGCCGTAACGGCTGCGAGCCTGCTTGCGATCCTTCACACCGGCTGCGTCGAGCGCGCCGCGGATGACCTTGTAACGAACACCGGGAAGGTCGCGAACGCGACCGCCGCGCACGAGAACGATCGAGTGCTCCTGCAAGTTGTGTCCCTCACCGGGGATGTACGCGGTCACTTCGACACCGCTCGTCAACCGGACGCGCGCGACCTTGCGCAGCGCAGAGTTCGGCTTCTTCGGCGTGGTGGTGAACACGCGGGTGCACACTCCGCGGCGCTGGGGGGATCCCTTCAACGCCGGAGTCTTCGTTTTGGACGACTTCGAGCTGCGACCCTGACGAATCAACTGCTGGATGGTGGGCACGCGACAACCTGACTTTTCTGTGACGATGACGAACGCTGGAAACGAGCCAAAATTCCGGCTCGTCGCACCGACGGAAGTCCCGCCGGAAGGCTCTTCAGCCTACGGGTGACTGCTCGTTCTCCCCAACCCCGCAAACACCCGCGAAAGGCGAGCTATTCGGCGTCGGTGGTTTCGTCGCCGTCGGCGGGCTCGGTGGCTTCGTCACCGGAGTCGGCCTCGGGTGCAACGGCGACCGCCGTTCCGAACACGGCCCGCATATCGGCCGCATCGGCTGCGTCGTTCGCATCGACCATCGCGCCGTACGTTCCGCGCGGAATCTCGATGCCCTCGCTCAGGCTGTCCGACGACCAGGTCGTCGGGGCCACGTAGTCGGGGTAATCGATTCCGAAGAGGTTGTACGCATCCATGCCGGTTCCGGCGGGGATGACCTTGCCGATGATGATGTTTTCCTTCAGGCCGATGAGCGGATCGCTCTTGCCCTCGATCGCCGCTTCGGTGAGGACGCGGGTCGTTTCCTGGAAGGACGCTGCCGACAGCCACGACTCGGTGGAGATCGCCGCCTTGGTGATGCCCATGAGTTCGGGGCGACCTTCGGCGCTGCGCTTTCCTTCCTTCACGAGCTGCTCGTTCGTCTCGCGCAACAGGCGCGAGTCGATCTTGTCGCCCGGGAGGAACGGGGTGTCGCCCGGATCCTGCACGATGTAGCGGCGGGTCATCTGGCGGATGATCAACTCGATGTGCTTGTCGTGGATGACGACGCCCTGGTCGCGGTACACCTTCTGCACTTCCTCGACGATGTACTGCTGTGTGTCGCGGATGCCGCTGATCTCGAGGAGTTCCTTCGGATCGATCGGACCGCTCGTGAGCAGCTGACCTGCCGTGACGGAGTCGCCGTCCTTCACGAGCGGGCGGCTGCCCGACGGGAGGACGATCTCGTGCTCTGCGCCCGAGTCGTCGACGATCTTCACGGGGATGCCGCGACCGTCGTCCTCGAGGATGCGCACGATTCCGGTGACGCGTGCGAGGTATGCCGAGCCGCGCGGATGGCGCGCCTCGAACAACTCGACGACGCGCGGCAGACCGCCGGCGATGTCCTTGCCGGCAACGCCTCCCGTGTGGAAGGTACGCATGGTGAGCTGGGTTCCCGGCTCACCGATCGACTGTGCGGCGATGACGCCGACGGCTTCGCCGAGTTCGATCTCGGTTCCCGTCGCGAGCGAACGGCCGTAGCACTTCGCACAAACGCCGACCTTCGACTCGCACGTGAGGACCGAGCGGACGCGCACGCGGGTGATCGCCGCATCGTCGCGCAACTGGATCATTTCGGCATCGCCGACCATGCTGTTGCGCGGCAGAACCGTGCCGTCCGACAGCGTGACGTCGGTGTGCAGCGTGCGGCCGAACAACTTCGTCTCGAGGTAGCTGCGCTTGTCAGCCGTGTCGGGCTGGACGTTTTCCACCCACATGCCCTGTGCCGTGCCGCAGTCCTCTTCGCGAATGATGAGTTCCTGGGCAACGTCGTGCAGACGACGCGTGAGGTATCCCGAGTCGGCGGTACGCAGCGCCGTGTCGACGAGTCCCTTTCGCGCACCGGGGGTGGCGATGAAGTACTCGAGGGTCGCGAGACCTTCGCGGAAGTTGCTCTTGATCGGACGCGGAATCATGTCACCGCGCGGGTTGGCGACGAGACCGCGCATGGCGGCAATCTGACGCAACTGCGTCATGTTGCCGCGGGCGCCGGAGCTCACCATCATGTCGATCGGGTTGAAGCGATCCGACTTGAACGCCTTCTCCATCGCCTTCTGCACCTCGGCCGTGGCATCGGACCAGATCTGCACTTCCTGTTGGCGACGTTCCTGGTCGGTGATGATGCCGCGGCGGAACTGCGTCTCGACCTTCTCGGCGCTGTCCTCGTAATGCTCGAGGATCTTGCGCTTCTCCGGCGGAGTCTTCACGTCCTCGATCGAGATCGTGAGTCCACCCTGGCTCGCGTAGCGGTAGCAGAGGTCCTTGATGCGGTCGAGCGCGACGGCGACCTCGTTCTTCGGGTAGTTGTCCGAGAGTCGTTCGACGATCTCGCTGAACTCGCGCTTGCGGATCGGCTTCGTCAAGTGTCCGTAACGCTCGACGAAACCGGCGGGCAGCGCCTCTTCGAAGATGAGGCGACCCGGCGTGGTGTCGAAATACTTGCGGCTGCCGTCGGCGGCCGTTTCGAGCACCTTGATCTTCGAGTGGAGCGTGACTGCGCCCTCTTCGAGTGCCGCGACGACGTCGTACAGACGACGGAAGGCACGGCCCTCCCCTGCGCGTCCGTCGACGGAGTCGGTGAGGTAGTAGCCACCGATGACGAGGTCCTGGCTCGGCGTGACGATCGGACGACCCGATGCCGGCGAGAGGATGTTGTTCGCCGACAGCATGAGCACGCGGGCCTCGGCCTGCGCCTCGACCGACAACGGCAGGTGGACTGCCATCTGGTCGCCGTCGAAGTCGGCGTTGAACGCCGTGCACACGAGCGGATGGAGATGGATGGCCTTGCCCTCGACGAGCACCGGCTCGAACGCCTGGATACCGAGGCGGTGCAGCGTGGGTGCGCGGTTGAGGAGCACGGGGTGTTCCTTGATGACGTCCTCGAGCACGTCCCACACGAGTGAGTGACGGCGCTCGACCATGCGCTTGGCCGACTTGATGTTCTGCGCGAGACCCTTCTCGTCGAGCTTGCGCATGACGAAGGGCTTGAACAACTCGAGCGCCATCAGCTTGGGCAGACCGCACTGGTGCAGACGCAGCGTCGGGCCGGCGACGATGACCGAACGGCCCGAGTAGTCGACGCGCTTGCCGAGCAGGTTCTGACGGAAACGACCCTGCTTGCCCTTCAACATGTCGGACAAGCTCTTCAACGGACGGTTGCCCGGACCCGTGACGGGGCGGCCGCGACGGCCGTTGTCGAACAACGCGTCGGCCGCTTCCTGGAGCATGCGCTTTTCGTTGTTGAGGATGATCTCGGGTGTGCCGAGTTCGAGGAGTCGCGCGAGGCGGTTGTTGCGGTTGATGAGTCGGCGGTACAGGTCGTTGAGGTCGCTCGTTGCGAAACGGCCACCGTCGAGCTGGACCATCGGACGCAGATCCGGCGGAATCACCGGGATGGCGTCGAGGATCATCGCCTTCGGGTTGTTCACGAGACGGCCGTTTTCGTCGCGCTTGTTGAACGACGCGACGATCTTCAGACGCTTGATCGCCTTCTGCTTGCGCTGCGCCGACAGGGGCTTGCCCTTGTAACCGTTGGCGATCGCGTCACGCAGTTCGACTTCTTCCTTGTCGAAGTCGATGGTGTCGATGAGCGCCTTGATCGCGTCGGCACCGGTGCCGCCCTTGAAGTAATCGCTGTAGCGGTCCTCGAGCGCGCGCCAGAGGTTCTCGTCCTCGATGATCATGCGCGGGTGGAGCTGACCGAAGGTCTCCCACGCACGCTCGATGAGGTCGATCTCCTCGTCGTGGCTCTTGTTGATGAGCTCGATGTCCTTGTCGATCTGCTTCTGGCGGTTCTTGATGTCGGACTCTTTCGCGCCCTCCTTCTCCAACTGCTTGAGCTCCGCTTCGCCGTCCTTCTGGCGCTGCTTGATGTCACGGTCGCGCGTGCGGGTGACGATCGCCTTCTCCTCGACGAACTCCTTTTCGAGTTCGCTCCACGCATCGTGGCGGCCGTCGGTGTCGACCTCGCTGACGAGCCATGCCGAGAGGTAGATGACCTTCTCGAGCTGCTTCGCCTTCATCTCGTCGCGCGGCTCGAGACCGCCGAGGAGGTACGCCAACCACGAACGGGTGCCCTTGAGGTACCAAATGTGCACGACCGGCGCAGCCAATTCGATGTGGCCCATGCGGTCGCGGCGCACGCGCGAGCGGGTGACTTCGACGCCGCACTTCTCGCAGATGATGCCCTTGAACTTCACGCGCTTGTACTTGCCGCAGAAGCACTCGAAGTCGCGGGTGGGTCCGAAGATCTTCTCGCAGAACAGACCGTCGCGCTCGGGGCGCAGGGTGCGGTAGTTGATCGTCTCGGGCTTCTTCACCTCGCCGTGCGACCAGTTGCGGATGTCGTCTGCCGTGGCAAGACCGATGCGCAACTGACGGAACTCATTGACTTCGATTCCCGTTGGTGTGTCGATCGCGGCTACGTCGGTCATGTCCTGGTGTTCCTCGCTGCTGGCCTGTGAATGGGGTGTGGTGTGGTCTCGTGTCGCTGGGACTCGTTAGAAGGTGCCCTGACGAATGCGATCGTCGGCATCGGATCCGCGTTCGGGACGCGTGAGGTTGATGCCGAGTTCCTTCGTCGTGCGGTAGATGTCCTCGTCGAGGTCGGCGAGTTCGATCTCGCGTCCCTTCTCGGAGAGCACTTCAACGTCGAGGCACAACGCCTTCATTTCCTTCATGAGCACCTTGAAGCTCTCGGGCACGCCGGGCTCGGGAATGTTCGTTCCCTTGACGATCGACTCGTACACGTGCACGCGTCCGAAGACGTCGTCGCTCTTCAGCGTGAGGATTTCCTGCAGGCAGTACGCGGCGCCGTACGCCTCGAGTGCCCACACTTCCATCTCACCGAATCGCTGGCCACCGAACTGCGCCTTGCCACCGAGCGGCTGCTGGGTGATCATCGAGTACGGACCGGTCGAGCGGGCGTGGATCTTGTCGTCGACGAGGTGGTGCAACTTCAGGACGTACATGAAGCCCACCGTCACCGGGTTGTCGTAGTACTCACCGGTGCGACCGTTGCGCAGGCGCACCTTTCCGTCGGCACCGACGAGGCGCTTGCCGTCGACGGTCTCCGGGGTGAGGTTGGTGAGGATTTCCTCGATCGTCGGATGGCTTCCGGCGAGGTCGTTCTCGTCCCAGTGCGCGCCGTCGAAGACGGGCGTCGAGATGAAGATGCTCGGATCGGTGGCCGGGCGGGTCTTCGATTCGGTTCCGCGCAACGGCGCGTCACCGACGACCTGCTTCGACTTCGGATCGGTCCATCCCCAGCGTGCGCAGTACCCGAGGTGCGCTTCGAGCACCTGGCCGATGTTCATTCGGCTCGGAACTCCGAGCGGGTTGAGGATGATGTCGACCGGCGTGCCGTCGTCGAGGTACGGCATGTCCTCCGCGGGGAGGATCTTCGAGATGACGCCCTTGTTGCCGTGGCGACCGGCGAGCTTGTCTCCGACGCTGATCTTGCGCTTCTGTGCCACGTAGATACGCACGAGTTCGTTGACACCCGGGGGCAACTCGTCGCCCTCGGAGCCGTCGTCCTTCTTGCGCTGGAGCACTTCGACGTCGATGACCTTTCCGCTCTCGCCGTGCGGGACGGTGAGAGAGGTGTTGCGCACCTCGCGGGCTTTTTCACCGAAGATGGCGCGCAAGAGGCGCTCTTCCGGGGTGAGTTCGGTCTCGCCCTTGGGGCTCACCTTGCCGACGAGAACGTCGCCGGGGGCGACGTCGGCGCCGACGCGGATGATGCCGCGGTCGTCGAGATCGCCGACGATGTCATCCGACAGGTTTGGAATGTCGCGGGTGATTTCCTCGGGTCCGAGCTTCGTGTCGCGCGAGTCGACCTCGTGCTCCTTGATGTGGATCGACGTGAGCACGTCCTCGCGCACGAGGCGCTCGGAGATGATGATCGCGTCTTCGAAGTTGTAACCCTCCCACGACATGAACGCCACGAGGAGGTTCTTGCCGAGTGCGAGCTCGCCGTTGTCGGTCGACGGACCGTCGGCGAGAAGGTCGCCCTTCTTCACCTTCTGCCCCACCGCGACGCGCGGCACCTGGTTGATCGACGTGTCCTGGTTCGAGCGGCGGAACTTCACGAGCTTGTGCTCGTGCTCCTTCTTCGGGAGGTTGTCGTACTTGACGACGATCGACGTGCCGCTGACGTACTCGACGACTCCGGAATCCTTGGCGAGGACGAGGTCGGCGCCGTCACGCGCTGCGCGCGCTTCGACACCGGTGCCGATGTAGGGCGCCTCGGCGCGCAACAGCGGAACGGCCTGACGCTGCATGTTCGCACCCATGAGTGCGCGGTTCGCGTCGTCGTGCTCGAGGAACGGAATGAGCGACGTCGCGACCGAAACGATCTGCTTCGGCGACACGTCGATGAAGTTCACTTCGCTCGGCGGAACGAGTGCGAGGTCGGTCGTCGAACCGAAGAACGACTCGGCTTCGAGCATCTTCTTGAGATCCTCGAGGGTCGCGGCCTGGGGCGAACGACGCACGAGCACCTTGTCCTCGACGAACGTGCCGTCGGGGTTGATCGGCGTGTTCGCCTGGGCGATGACGTGCTCTTCTTCCTCGTCGGCGGCCATGTACACGATTTCGTTCGTGACGCGGCCATCCTTCACGCGCAGGTACGGCGTCTCAATGAACCCGAACGGGTTGATCTTCGCGAACGTTGCCAGCGCACCCTGCAGACCGATGTTCGGGCCTTCCGGCGTCTCGATCGGGCACATGCGGCCGTAGTGCGAGAAGTGGACGTCGCGAACCTCGAAGCCGGCTCGCTCGCGCGACAGACCGCCGGGTCCGAGCGCCGAGAGACGACGACGGTGGGTGAGACCGGACAGCGGGTTCGTCTGGTCCATGAACTGCGACAGCTGCGAGGAGTTGAAAAACTCCTTGATCGCACCGACGAGCGGGCGCACGTTGATGAGCGTGAGCGGCGAAATGCCATCGTTGTCCTGGGTGCTCATGCGCTCGCGCACGACGCGCTCCATGCGCGACAAACCGATGCGCACCTGGTTCTGGATGAGTTCGCCGACCGAACGCACGCGACGGTTCGCGAAGTGGTCCTGGTCGTCGAGGCGGTAACCCGGCTCCTGCTTCACAAGATGGAGCAGGTAGGTGATCGTTGCGAGAACTTCGCAACGCGAGAGGACGGTCTGGTCGGGCGACGGAACGTCGATCTGTCCGAGTTCCTTGCCGACGGGGAGACCGAACAGCTCGGAGAGCTTCTCGACTTCGCGACCGAGCTTGCGGTTCAACTTGTAGCGACCGACACGCGACGTGTCGTAGCGGCGCGACTCGAAGAACGCGCTCTCGAACGAGATGCGCGCGGACTCGAGGGTTGCGGGCTCGCTCGGCCGGGTGCGGCGCAGGATTTCGAGCATCGCTTCCTCGCGGGTCGGAGCGACGTGCTTCTCCTTCAGCCACTGCTCCTCGAGGAAGTCGAAGTGCTTGACGAAGCGCTCGAGGAATCCGGGGGCGCTCTGCTCGTCGTAACCGAGGGCGCGAAGGACGAGGAAGATGCCGAGACGACGCTTGCGCGCGATGCGCGCACCGACGGTCGGGTTCTTGCCGGGCTTGTGCTCGACGTCGAACTCGAGCCATTCACCGCGCTGCGGGTGGATCGTGCCCTTCACCAACTGGTGCTTCGAGAGGTTGCGGAGGCGGTAACGCTCTCCCGCCTCGAAAATGACACCCGGCGAACGCACGAGCTGCGAGACGATGACCTTCTCGATGCCGTTGACGATGAACGTGCCGCGGTCGGTCATCTTCGGGAACTCGCCGATGTAGACGACCTGTTCCTTGATTTCACCGGTGGGCTTGTTGAGGAACTTCGCCTTGACGAATCGCGAAACCGAGTACGTCATGTAACGCTCGCGGCATTCCGACTCGGTGAACTTCGCCGGCGGCGTGAGTTCGCGATCGTCGGGATCGAACTCGAGGAGCAGCTGCAGGTCGTCGTTCATCCCCTTGATCGGCGAGATATCGGAGAAGACTTCGCGCAGACCGTCGCGCATGAACCATTCGAAACTGTCGCGCTGTACCGCGATGAGGTCGGGCATTTCGAGAATTTCGGGGCGGTTCGCGAACGAATAACGCTCGCGTGCGGACGCACGTGATGCCACGGGGTATGACTCCTGATCGGTGACTGGCGGGACTACTGGCTGGCTGCGGGTGAGGCTTGACGGCGATGCATCAACGCAACATCACGCTCGACAATCGAGCGATGTGAAGGGCGACGCACGGCAACTCGTCACGCTATCCGCGTGGCGTCGGGAATCCTCGGGGAGGGCCGGGCGGCCGTTCCTCGGGGACCCGAGTGCGCCCCGCCGACGCGTCCACCCTGGGGTGGCGCGCCGCGGGACGAACGTTGGGAGTGGCCTCAGGCCAATTCGACGGTGGCGCCGGCTTCTTCGAGCTTGGCCTTCGCCTTGTTGGCGTCGTCCTTGCTCACCTTCTCGAGGACGGCCTTCGGCGCGCCATCGACGAGTTCCTTGGCTTCCTTCAGTCCGAGGTTGGTGAGCTCGCGCACGACCTTGATGACCTGGATGGGCTGGCCACCCTTGTCCTTCAGCACGACGCTGAACTCGTCCTTGTCCTCCGCGGCAGCGGCGGGTGCGCCTGCACCGGCGCCGGCAACGGCGACGGCAACGGGGGCGGCGGCAGTGACACCGAACTTCTCTTCGAAGGCATCAAGGAGTTCCTTGAGTTCGATGACGGTGAGGGCGGCGATCCCGTCGAGGATCTGGTCTTTGGTCAGTGACATTGTGGATTCCTGCTTTCTTGGTGATTGTTCTGGGTTCGTGTGGGTGTTCGTGTTGTTCTTCGTGTGAATCGCGGGCGTCGGCAACGAGTGTGCGCGGAGGCGGAACTCAGGCCGCTTCCTTCTGCTCGATGAGCGCCTTCAGGCCGTATGCGGTCTTGCGCGGCAGGGCGGCGAGCATGCTCGCGGTCTTGCTGAGCGGTGCCTGGAGCATGCCGGCGAACTGGGCGAGCATCGTCTCGCGCGACGGCAGGTCGGCGAGGGCCTTCAGACCCTTTGCATCGACGAGCTTTCCGTCGATGATGCCGCCCTTCAACACGAGAGCCTGGTTTTCCTTGGCGAAATCGCGAAGCGCCTTCGCCACCGCCGACACGTCGCCGTCGACGAACGTGATCGCCGTCGGACCGACGAGGAGGGTTTCGACGTTGGCCTTGTCGGTGTCGCGAGCCGCGATGCGGGCGAGCGTGTTCTTGTACACCTTGTACTCGGCGCCGAGCGGACGCAGCGAGCGGCGCAACTTGGCGAGAGCGGTGACGCCCAGTCCGCGGTACTCGGTAACGATCGCCGAGCCGGATGCCGCGAACTTCTCGCGGACTTCGGTGATGACGGCAGCCTTTTCGGCGCTCTGTCCTGACATTGTGTCGTGTCCTTCCTCGTCTGGCCGATCGGGAGATCGTTTACTCACTGCGAGCAGTGAACCGGATGTCTGTGGTTGGTAGTGGGAGGAGCGACTGCTCCCCCGCGTTGTGCGTCCGAACGCTATCGGCGCACCGGGAGGCTTCCTCGCCGAATCAGACGGCGTCGATGAGGCTCGGGTCGACCTTGACGCCGGGTCCCATCGTCGACGAGACCGTGATGCGCTTGACGTAGCGACCCTTGGCCGCAGCCGGCTTGGCGCGCTGCAGCTCGTCGAGAACCGCACGAACGTTGGCCACCAGCGCATCGGCGGTGAAGCTCGCCTTGCCGACGGGCACGTGCACGTTTCCGTAGCGGTCGGTGCGGTATTCGACCTTGCCACCCTTGAACTCGCTGACGGCGCGGGCGACGTCGGTCGTCACCGTTCCGGTCTTCGGGTTCGGCATGAGGCCGCGCGGACCGAGGGCACGACCGAGCTTGCCGACGAGGGGCATCATGTCGGGTGTCGCGATCGCGATGTCGAAGTTGAGATTTCCCTTTTCGACCTCGGCAGCCAGGTCGTCGGCACCGACGACGTCGGCACCCGCCTCGCGGGCCTGCTTTGCGGCATCCCCGGCGGCGAAGACGGCGACGCGCACCGCCTTACCGGTTCCCGAGGGCATCGTCACGGTGCCGCGGATGGTCTGGTCACTCTTCTTGGTGTCGAGTCCGAGGCGGACGGCAACTTCGACCGTTTCGTCGAA
>Ga0164293_10001440_pt1 | contig 19808 bp, 16 predicted proteins | sample GEODES118metaG_FD_111487 | JGI IMG/M metagenome (GOLD analysis project Ga0164293, IMG submission 111487) | Eutrophic lake water microbial communities from Lake Mendota, Wisconsin, USA - GEODES118 metaG | ecosystem: Environmental > Aquatic > Freshwater > Lake | place: USA: Lake Mendota...
ACTAATAATTACTCAGATACCTCATATCACATTGGTGGAGATGGACCACCAACATCATCTTATTGGTTTCAAGGTAATATAGCAACAACTCAAGTATATAATAGAGCATTATCACCTGCAGAAATTATGCAAAACTTTTATGCTCAAGGTCCAAGATTTGGATACTCCGCTGACACAATTGTGACAAGTGGTTTGACAGTATATTTGGATGCGTCAAACAGTGTGTCAAATCCTGGCTCAGGTACAACTTGGTATGATATGAGTGTTACTAAATCAAACGATTTTAGTTTGGTGAATGGTGTGTCATTTACATCATTTAGTGGTGGAACAATTTATTTGGATGGTACTAATGATTATTCCGTAAGTGCTAAAAATAGTGGTATTCTTGGTAATTCACCAAGAACATATATTGGTTGGTATTATATAATTGGTACATCTGGTTTTGGATGGGGGGATTTAATGACAACAGGTAATAATGATTGTAGTAGTTTGATGTTTGGATGGTCAAGAAGAAATAATACACTAATGACTTGGGGTGGTTGTAATGATGTGGACACTGGATTACAATTACCACTTAACACTTGGTTGTTTATTGCCGCATCTTATGATGGTGTAAATTATGATGCTTATGTTAATACAAATACGGTTAGACTTAATCGTGCTGGGTTAAATACTTCTGAAAGTAAAATATTCTTAGGTGCTGAAACAACAACAAATGGCGCTAGTTTTAGAGCATATATGAATGGACATATTGGAAATATGTATCAATATAATAGAGCTTTAAGCTCTTCAGAAATAACACAAATGTATAACGCAACGAAAGGAAGGTTTGGATTATAATGGGAACACCTATGGCATTTACAACGGGAACGACTTACACTTACACAGATAGGATGTTTAAGCGTGGAACAATAGGTTTAAATTTACCAGCAACCTTGGCACCTGGTTATAATTGGTTCAATGGTGTTGATGTTACATCATCACAATACCTTATTTATTCGGATACATATACAACAGGAATTGCATCACAAGCCAATTCAAAACCAACAGCTTGGACAACACCTGATAAAACGGATGCAAGTTTATTGGGTTTAATTAATACATTACCTGAAAGGGTTGGACAAACGTCATTTACGGCAACAACTTCAGCATTATCATGGTTACAATCAACAAATAGATATTTTTTAATTAATAATGGTTATGAAAATATTGTAACAAGTGGATTAACATTATCTTGGGATGCTGGTTGGTATAACTCATATAAGACAGGAAATACACTTTGGTATGATATAAGTGGAAGTTATGTTAATGGAACTTTTACAAATGGTCCAAGTTTTAGTTCTGATAGTGGTGGAACAATTTCTTTTGATGGTGCTGATGATTATATAAGTGCATCAGTCTCATCACCAGGTCCACCGATTACCGTTGAAACTGTTTGTAGGTTCAATAATGTCGCCGCGGATAGTTCAAACTATAGATATGCATTTTCATTGGGTAATTTCGTGTTAGGACAAATGATTAGTTTATCAAAGGCGATTACAACAAATCCTGCAGGTACATTACAGGCAAATCAAGGATATGTTTATTTGGGTGGTGGACAAGATGATGGTTTAAGAAATATTGATTATATTTTTACAGGTTCCAATTACCATCATTGTGTTATACAAGTATTATCTGACAATCAAACAATTAAATGTTTTATTGATGGTGTTGAAGTAGGTGTTCAAAGTAATACACAAACAATCAGTTTGGGTACCACCTTAAATTTAGGTAGATGGTTTAATGGTACTTGGTATTTAAATGGAAATATCCAAACTTTTAGGATATACAATAGAGCATTATCACAGGCCGAAATTTTACAAAATTATAATACACAAAGACAACGTTATACATCAACGGTTGAAGCTTCAGGTGGTACAATTTCATATATCACACAAAACAATTTAACATATAAGGTTCATACATTTACTGGTGATGGTAATTTTATTATTGGTAATTCATCATCAGGGGACACATTTGAATATTTGTTAGTTGGTGGTGGTGGAGGAGGTGGTAGAGACGGTGCTGGTGGAGGTGGTGCTGGCGGATTTGTCACAGGTACAACAATATTATCAACAACAACATACCCAATTTCTGTTGGAGCGGGTGGTGCAAAATCAATAACAATTGGTGGACAAGCAAGTGATGGAGGACCATCAACATTTAACTCAATTACCGCATTAGGAGGTGGTGGAGGTGGTTCAAAACAGGCAAATGGTAGAAACGGTGCATCGGGAGGTGGTGGAGGACACCCAGCAACATACACAGGAGGAACTGGTGTATTAGGACAAGGTTTTGGTGGTGGTACGTCAGCGGCTGTTGGTGGTGGTGGCGGTGGTGGAGCAGGAGCGGTTGGCGCCAATTTTGTAACAACAGCGGGAAATGGTGGTATTGGTAAACAATCATCAATTAATGGTATTTTACAATATTACGCAGGTGGTGGTGCTGGTGGTGCTTACGGAGCCGAAGGTGGAACAGGAGGTCTTGGTGGTGGAGGAAATGGTGGTTCAGGAGCTCCGCTTTCAATCGCAAGAGCAACAGGACAAGATGGTACCATTAACACTGGTGGTGGAGGTGGTGCTTCAGGTTATGATGTTATTGGTGTACAACAAATTTTTGCTGGTAATGGTGGTTCAGGTATTGTTATAATAAGATATAGAATATAAAGATATGGGACACTACGCAAGAATAGACAATAATAATTTGGTTATTAATGTTGTTACATTAAACGATACCGATAATGAAGTTTTAGCCAATGAAATATTACAACAAATTCATGGTCCATCGGTTTGGTTAAGAACAAGTTATAATAATAATATTAGAAAAAATTATGCGGGAATTGAATATACATATTATCCTGATTTAGATGCGTTTATACCGCCAAAACCACCATTTAATTCATGGACATTAGATACGACAATATACAATTGGATTGCACCAGTACCATACCCTAATGATGGAAACGACTATTTATGGGATGAACAAACATTAAGTTGGGTAACATACTGATGGGAACACCAATGACATACATATCAGGCAATACGGGAACGTATCAAAGTGGAACCTTTAATAAAGGAACCATTGCTTTAAATTTAAATCCAACATCATTGGGTTCAGGTAATAATTGGTATAATGGGGTGGATGTAACGGCAACACAATACCTTATTTATTCTGATACATATACAACAGGAATTGCATCACAAGCCAATTCAAAACCAACAGCATGGACAACACCTGATTTATCAGATACAAGTTTATTAAATTTAATTAACACATTACCTGATAGGGTTGGTTTATTGCCATTTACATCATTACCACTTGCACTTCAATGGTTAAATGCGACAAACGAATATTTCTTAATTAAAACAAATTTTGAAAATATTGTAACAAGTGGATTGGTATTAAACTTGGATGCTGGTTGGTATAATTCATACTCAGGAACAACAACTTGGTTTGATATTAAGAACGGATATAATGGTACATTAACAAATGGACCTACATTTAATGGTGGTTCACAAGGTGCTATTGTTTTTGATGGTACAGACGATTATGTTAATTTAGGTAGTATCGCTCAAATAACACCCGGAACCGGAGATTTTACAATTGAATTTTGGATTAATCCTACTAACTGGTCTAACACATACATGCCTCTTTTAACAACAACTGTTACTAATGGTATTTGGATAGGTAAAGTTGAAAATAATTTTGCATTAAGAACATATAATGTTGCCGATGATTTACAGTCTACTACTTTCCCAACTCCTGGCGTATGGACTAATGTCATTATACAAAGAAGCGGAAATATCGCTACCATATATTACAATACTATTTCAATTGTCAGTGGAACCGTTACAAGAAATTATGCTCAAGGAACTACAGAAATTGGACGAGATGGTGTCACAAGTGTATTTAACGGTAAAATATCAACTGTTAAATATTACAATCGCGCACTCTCACCACAAGAAATCTTACAAAACTACAACGCACAAAAATCAAGATTTGGAATATATGATATTGTTCAGAGTGGGTTAACACATAGTTATGATTCGGCAAATTATTTATCATATCCAAGAAGTGGAACAACATGGTTTGATATGACATCAACAGGTAATAATGGTACGTTTGTAAACGGACCAACATTTAATACTGGTGCAACACCGTCAATTCAATTTGATGGTGCTGATGATTATATCAATGCGACTAATACAAAATTTATTGGTTCAGTACCTTCAACTTTTGAATTTTGGATGAATCCAAGTGTTGTTACAAACTCATCGGTAGGGGAGTGTTTTTTACAAATTGGAAATGCAAGTCCTAATGCAATGAGACTTTATTTCTTTAGAGATAGTAAATTTGCGGTTGCGTATTACGGTAATGATTTTACTTTTAATTATACTGCGGTGGCAAATACTATGTATCATGCAGTATTTACTGAAAACGGTTCAGGATTAGTACAATTATATATTAACGGTGTCTTAGTTAGTTCAGGTAATTTATCACAACCAAATACACAGGGAAGTACTTATTGGATTGGACAATATTCAGGTAGTTATAGGTATAATGGTAAACTATTTAGTCATCGTGCATATAATAGAGTTTTAAGTTCACAAGAAATTGTTCAAAATTTTGAAGCACAAAGAAATATTTACGGTGCAACAGGTTACACAACAAGTGGATTAACACTTAACTTGGATGCTGGAAATTACGCATCATATCCAACAACAGGAACAAAATGGGTTGATATTAGTGGAAATTATAATAACGGAACATTAACAAATGGTCCCGTTTGGAGTAATACCAGTGGTGGAACAATTACATTTGATGGTGTTGATGATTACATTAATATACCAAATGGTTTTACAAAGACTTTAAAAGGTAAACAATATTGGACTGCATCTATTTGGGTTAAAGTTAATTCATGGGGGTCAGGTAATGATGCTTTTCCTGTTTTAGTTAGTATTGGTGCAAATCAAGGACAATATAGTGAACTTTATTTGGAAATAGGTAATGCAAATCAATATTATATGGCGTATGCGGGTGATTTTGCTCAAGGTAGTTTTACAACAAATTTAAATCAAATTTATAATTTGGTTTATATGAAGGATGGAAGTAGTTTTAAGGTGTATAGTAATGGTGTTCTAATTGATACTCAAACAGGAAAAAATAGTGTATCAAGTGTTGATGGTGATTTATGGATAGGGAGATTTAAAACTGGCGACTACGAATTAAATGGTAACATATATAATTTTACAATGTACGACAGAGCATTATCAGACGCTGAAATCCTTCAAAATTACAACGCATTAAAAGGTCGTTTTGGTTTATAAATCACCAAAATGTCTTAACATGTATTTATAGATAATATATGGCAAATGCAATACTTTATAATCAGGGTTCACATCCAACAGGTGCATTAAAATCAGGAACAATGTCAATGAATGTTTCACCATCATTGGATGTTGGAGCTTTGAAGTGGAGAAATGGATTTGAGAATAATAACATGTGGGTTATCTATTCTGATACATATTCACAAGGACAAGCAACACAAGGAAATGCTTTACCAACAATATGGGCAACATCAACATTTACAGACGCTGGTTTGGTTGGTTTAATTAATTCATTACCTGCAAGGGCAGGTCAAATACCATTTACAAATGTAACAGCCGCAACATCTTGGTTAAGAGGTCAAGGTGTTTATTTTTTATCAAATCAGAATTATCCGCAGATTGTAACAAGTGGATTAACAATGATGATGGATGCTGGATTTACAGCTTCCTTACCAAATGGAACAGGAACAACTTGGTATGATATGAGCGGAAATGACACAACGGGAACATTAATAAATGGTCCTGTATGGAATAATTCGGGTACAACAAGTTTTGTGTATTTTGACGGAACAAATGATTATGTTACTTTAGGAACACCATCAAGTTTGGTTAACATAGGTGCATCCAATTTTACAATTAGTTGTTTAATTAATCCAACGGCAGTTAATACTAGTTGGACTGGTTTGGTTTATTTAGGTAGATTTGGACAATCTAATGGACATTTAGGATTTGACCCAAGTAATAACGTTGCGGGTGGTACGGGTGATGGTAGTAATTGGCAAACACACCAAACTAACTACCCTTTATCTGTAAACACTTGGTATAATTTAACGATGGTAAGAAATAATAATTTTATTTATTTCTATTCAAACGGACAACAAATTGGTTCACCGTTTAGTCATTCATACACACCAGCAACTGCGACACAATATTTGGAAATTGGAAATGGTTCTGCAAATGAAGAATTTAATGGTAAAATATCAAATGTTCAAATTTATAATAGAGCTTTATCACAATCCGAAATTCTTCAAAATTATTATGAAGGACCAATTGTTACAAGTGGATTAACATTAGCATTGGATGCTGGTAATTTGGTATCATATGGTGGAACGGGAACATCTTGGAAAGATTTAACGGCAAATGGAAATAACGTAACATTAATTAACGGACCGATATACAGTACTGATGGTGGTGGTAGTTTTGTATTTGATGGTTCTGATGATTACGCCAAAAACGACTCACCAACATTACCAACAGGCAATGTTACGGCAACTATTTGTGCTTGGATTTATGTTGTAAGTGGTTATGGTGATTGGCAAGGTATTGTTGGTTGGGGTAACACAAATTCTTCACAGTCAGCATTATTGGACATGAATCAAGGGAGATTAGCGTTTTCAACTTGGGGTGGACTAGGTTCTGAGGATTTAATTAGTACATATAATGTTCCTAAGAATACTTGGAAATATGTTGTAGGTAGTATTAATAATAAAAATATAAAACTATATGCTGATGGAATAAAAGTTTTAGATGCATCAATAAGTTCCACACCCAATGTTCAGTCAACCAATTTAAGAATAGCAACCACTGATTATCCTGGTAGATTGTTAAATACAAAAATTGCAAATGTTCAAATATATAATAGAGAATTGTCAATTAATGAAGTTCAACAAAACTATAACGCACAAAGAGGGAGGTTCGGAATATAATGCCAACGCCAGTATCATATCTTTCAGGTAATACCTTATCATACCAATTAGGGATGGTAAAAAAAGGAACCGTTGGATTAAATTTAACAAGTTCATTAACAGGAAATTATAGATGGTGGAATGGTGTTGAAGCAACAGCATCACAGTATCTAATATATTCTGATACATATACAACGGGAGCATCAAATGAGGCAAACGTAACACCAGCAGCATGGTCAACACCTGATTTAACTGACCAAAGTTTATTAAACTTAATTAATACATTACCTGATAGAATTGGACAAACCGCATTTACAACATTAAGTAATGCTCTTATTTGGTTAAATCAGTCTGGCAAATATTTTTTGGTTAAAAACGGATACGAAAATTTGGTAACAAGTGGTCTTACATTAAACTTGGATGCTGGTTGGACAAATTCATATTCAGGTACAACATCTTGGCGTGATATAAGTGGAAATGGAAAAACTGGCACATTAACAAATGGACCAGCATTTAATTCAGGAAACACTGGGTCAATTTATTTTGATGGTACTGATGATTTTTGTGTTGTTCCAAGTTCATCATTAAATGGATTATCAAGTGGGTCAATCTCAGTGTGGGTTAAATTCCTTAATTTAAATTTTCAATATGTATTATCTTTACCAAATAGTAGTGGTAATAATGGTTTTGATATTTTGATTGAGAATGGTAAGTTGGATAGTTATTTACAAACAACAAATAGTGCTGGAAGCACAGGAAGTCAATTTGTTCCTAAGTTGGACATATGGTATAATATTGTAACAACTTATGATGGTACTACCCATAAGTTATTTGTTAATGGCATTTTAATAAGTAGTGTTGGTAGGAGTGGAACAATTCGAAACGGAATTGGACAAACATTTTTAGGTAGATTTTCATCAGGGTTTGGAGCTTATAGTAATAACTACACCTCAAATGCTCAGTTGTACAATAGAGCATTGTCTCAAACTGAAATATTACAAAACTATCAATTATATAAAAATAGATTTGGTTATGATGTTGTTGAAAATGGTTTAGTGTTAAATTTAAATTCACAGAATTATGTGTCATATCGTGAAACAGGAACTTCTTGGTTTGATTTAACAGGAAATAATAATACGGGAACATTAACCAACGGACCAACATTTAACACAACAGAAAGGTCCATAGTTTTTGATGGAACTGATGATTATGCACAAACTAATTATAGTGGTATTACAGGTACAAATCCAAGAACGTTTTCAGTGTGGTTTAAACCCGATACGTCTCAAAATAGAAATTTATTAGGTTATGGAACACAATCAGATAAACGTATGTGGGATATTTTATTATATAATGACACCGTTGGTGTACATTTATATAATTCAGGAAATGAGGCTGGTACACCATATACCGTTGGTCAATGGCAAAACGCAACATTTACCTATTCACATCCTACCATAAAGTCATATATGAATGGTGTTTATAAAAATTCAGTTTCAATTCCAACAATTGATACTGGTTCAGAAAGTAATTTAAATATTGGTAAAGGTACATATACCCCTTATTTTTATTTTGATGGTAATATGTCAACAACTCAGATATATGATAGAGAATTAAGTGCAACTGAAGTCCTTCAAAACTATTATCAAGGTAATATTGTTACAAATGGACTTGTATTGGCATTAGATGCTGGCAATTTGGTTTCTTATGGTGGAACAGGAACAATTTGGAGTGATTTAACTAATACAACCACAGGTGCAACATTAACAAATGGACCGACATATAGTACTTCCAATGGAGGTTCAATTGTGTTTGATGGAACTGATGATTACGCTGTTGGACCTACCAATATGTCAATAAGTCAAAACCAACCGTTCACATTAGAATTATGGGTTAATTTATCATCATACACAAATCTATACCCATGTCTGTTACAAATTAAAACAGATACGACATATGGATTTATTGTTTTAGTAACACAAGCTAGTACATATGACGGTATTACTTTTGGCTCAACAAATACATGGATAAGATTAAGAAATGCTGGTAATCAAATAGCAACAAACACTTGGAATCAAATTGTGATAAATTACAATGGTGCTGGTGCGGGAACCGCAAGTAACTATAAGATGTATTTAAATACAATAGAACAAGTATTAAGTGATTCAGGTTCATTTATAAGTTTAAGTCAAGTTAATAATATTGGTACAATTGAAAATGCTAGTAGAGGATATGACAATTGGACTGGTAGAATTGCTAATTTTAAACAATACAACAGAGCCTTAACACAATCAGAGGTAATACAAAACTTTAACGCACATAAATCAAGATACGGATTATAATATGGGATACCCAGTAGCATACCTTTCAGGAAATACAACCACATATGAAACAGGAATGTTTAAACGTGGAACAATAGGTCAAAATCAAGCGGCAGCATTAACAGGAAATTATAGATGGTGGAATGGAATTGATGTAACATCAAGTCAATATTTAATATACTCAGACACATTTACAACAAGTGCATCAACAGCTGCAAACGCAACACCAGCAGCTTGGGCAACACCTGATTTAGCCGACCAAAGTTTATTAAACTTAATTAACACATTACCTGAAAGAATTGGAAAATTACCTTTCACTTATTTACCTGTGGCACTTCAATGGTTACAAAGTACGGGTAGATACTTCTTATTAAATAATGGGTATGAAAATATTGTAACTAATGGATTGGTACTTAATTTAGATGCTGGTTGGTATTTGAGTTATTCAGGAACAGGAACAAATTGGAAAGATTTGACAAGTAATGGTAATAATGGTGCATTAACTAATGGACCAACATTCTCAAACGGTAATTTACGATTTGATTATGCGGATGATTATGTGAGTTTTTCTAATTTACCATCATCAACATCATATACTGTTAGTTGTTGGTTTTCAGCGAATACAGGGAATTGGAATGGTGCTCTTTTTGGTTTTGGTAATGGTGATTCACCCAATACCCAAGATGTTTATCTTTTTGGAGAGGGACCAGGATGTCCATCACCTACTGGTGGTTCTTTTGGTTATAATACTTGGAACTGTGATAGTTGGGGATTTGGTAACGCATCTTCAATTTTAAAAGGAACTGGTTTTCATCATGTTGTTGCAACATTTAATAATCAAAATTTAGCGGCAAATAGGTTATGGTTAGATGGTGTTGAAAAAACACTAACACAACAAATTGGGACAACACAATTTTCTGCCAATTTAATAAATCAATTTAAAATTTCATCAAATGGATGGGTGACAGATAACCAATTATGGAATGGAATTATTACAACTTGTCAAGTATATAATAAAATATTAACACCAACAGAAGTCCTTCAAAATTTTAACGCACAAAAAACAAGATTTGGATTAACCGCTGATACAATTGTTACAAGTGGATTAACACTTAATTTAGACGCTGGTGATGTTATATCATACCCAACAACAGGAACATCTTGGTATGACACAACAGGAAATAACAATAATGTTACTTTAAACAATGGACCAACATTTAGCAATTCAGGTACCTCAAGTAGTATAGTTTTTGATGGTACGGATGATTATGGTATAATACCATACAATTCAGCGTGGAATTACAATAATAATATTACGTTAGAAGCTTGGGTAATGGTTACATCAAATACAAATTGGTATCAAGGAATTTTTGGGCCATTTTCTCTAAGTCCCGCATATAACGGATTTAACTTTTCAGTAAATGCTGGTACAAATAAATTCGCATTTTTAGTTGGAGGTAATGGTGGGACGGCGTATTATGTGCAACAAAATACACAATACAGTTTAAACACTTGGTATCATTTGGTTGGTGTTATTAATAACGGTACTTCAAGACTCTATGTTAATGGTGTGTTACAAGACGATTCAACATCTATGACAGTAGCACCGCCTGTGGGACCATTTATGTTAGGTAAGTTTTATGATGGTATAAATGATTTTTATTTTGGTGGTAGAATTGCAAACGGTAAATTTTATAATAGAGTATTAAGTCAATCAGAAATAACACAAAATTATAATGCATTAAAAGGTAGATACGGATTATAAACCCATCGTATATTTATAATATACAATGCCAACACCAGTATCATATCTATCGGGAGCATCATTATCCAACACGGTTGGAATGTTCAAAAGGGGAACAATTGCCCAAAACCTAAAACCATCATTGGAATCTGGATACAGATGGTGGAACGGAGTTGAGGTTACATCATCACAATATCTTATATATTCCGACACATTTACATTGGGAACAACAACCCAAGCAAATGCAACACCTGTCGCTTATTCAACACCCGATTTAACAGACCAAAGTTTATTAAACTTAATTAATACATTACCACCAAGAATTGGACAAACAGCATTTACATCATTACCAATTGCACTCCAATGGTTACAATCATCAAATAAGTTTTTTTTAATTAGAGGTGGAACAGAAAATATTGTTAAGAGTAATTTAAAGTTATATGTTGATGCAGGAAGATATAATTCATATTCAGGTACAGGTACAAATTGGGTTGATTTAAGTGGTGAAGGAAATAATACAACTTTAATAAATGGAACAATATATAATTCTAGTGGTGTTGCATCAATGTATTTTGATGGTACTGATGATTATGTGGAGTCTATAAATAATTTAGATTTAAGTGGTACTAACCCAAGAACTTATTCAGTTTGGGTTAAAATAAAAACATATTTAGATAATAGCGGTATAATAAGAACGGGAACACAAGGTACTGCGAGTGCAGATATGTCATTAGAAACAACCACAACACCTGGAACTTTTACGTTTAATGGGTGGGCTACCGATTTTGATTTCACTGTGGATTCAAATTTTTATGGGTGGCATAATTTAGTAATAATATATGATGGAACTAAAGGTTTGGCATATGCTGATGGTATTTTTAAAAATTCATTAACATTTACGAGCGTTGCCCCAAATAGTAAATTACAACTTGGTTCAGACCGTAAAGAAGGTGCGGTACAAGGAAATAATTTAGACGGATTCATTTCAAATGCCATGGTTTATAATAGGGCTCTTTCAAATACTGAAATATTACAAAACTTTAACGCACAAAAATACAGATTTGGTTACTACGATAGTGTTCAGGATGGTTTAATTTTTAATTTGGATGCTGGTAATTACTTATCATACCCAAGAAGTGGAACAACTTGGACAGATTTAACAGGAAAAGGTAATAATGGAACATTAACAAACGGACCAACATTTTCAGGAGGAACAACACCGTCAATAGTGTTTGATGGTAGTGACGACTATGTGAATTGTATTAATAATACTAACATTACAGGTTCCAAACCCTCAACAATGGAAATTACTTGTGAGTTTACATCACTTCCATTAACATTTGTTAACGCTATGATGCAAATTGGTGAAGGAAGCGGACATGGAAATTTTCGTTTGTTGTATTTAAGATATGTTTCAGGAGAAACTCCACAACCTAGATTATCAGTTGCTTGGTATGATTCCGGATTTGAAACTAATTTCACACCAATACAAAATCAAATATACACTTTTACATACACAGATAATGGCTCCAATGAATCTAAATTATATATAAATGGTTCATTGTTGACAACATACACTAGTTATACTCCTTTAGAAACAAATACAAATGCTCTCTATATTGGTAAATTTAGTTATGGTGGTGTTCTTTCGGGAAAAGTATATAATACTAAAATTTATAATAGAGTTTTAACACCACAGGAAGTGATTCAAAATTTTGAGTCACAAAGGGTTAATTATGGTATTACAGGAATTACAACAAATGGTTTGGTTCTTAATTTAGATGCCGCAAATACTGCATCTTATAATGGTAGTGGTACCACTTGGGTTGATATTAGCGGTAGTGAATTTGATGGTACTTTAATAAATGGACCAACTTATAGTAATTCAGGTACATCAAGTAGTATTTCATTTGATGGAACAGATGATTATGCTCGGGTTTCTGATATTAATACAGCATCTGAAATAAGTATTGAAGGTTGGGTATATGCTAATTCAGTGGGGAGTTTTAATGTGATTGCATCTCAATTTAAAGCTGATACTCTCGAGTCTTCTTGGGTTTTAGAAACAGTAGGTTCAGATATTAGATTATATATAACTAACAATTCATTACTTTCGTTTGCAAGTACATCATTTAGTACATTAGTTTGGACCTATATCGTAGGTACTTTTAATGGAACAACTATTAAAATTTACAAAAATAGTGTTTTAGGTGATATAACAGGAACAATAGCGGGTTTAAATGATTCAAATTTAAATATAAACATCGGCGCATTATATAGTCAAAATGGTAGTGAAGGTGGTACTGGATTATGGAACGGAAAAATAGCAAACGTTAAAATCTATAACAGGGCATTATCACAAGCTGAAGTTTTAAACAATTATAACGCAACCAAAAGTAGATTTGGTTTATAAAAAAAATAGGTTTGGAAAAACCAAACCTATCACAAGTAAATTTTTTTTTATTAAGCTCCCATTGGAGGATTTGGGTCGGTCCACTCAGGTGTTGCCAAAATTGTTAACATTTCATCGTGTGTATAAGGACCTTCAGTACCACCTTTAAGGTATAAAATACCAACACAGTCTGGAATATCAGGACCATTCCATTTAACAAACGTCTTAAGTCCGTTAACTGATTTTCTTACTGTTAATGCTGAAGTTTCCAAAACCTGGTCAAATTCAACGTATTGTAGGCTCGTCACAGGAAAAATTAGATATTCCCTTTGTTCGTAATCTTGTACTGCTTGCATAATTTTGTTTTTATTATAAATATTGAGTTGTTAATTTTTATTGTTATATGTTCAAATATAAATATAACCCGAACAAGGTAAATTATTTTTTCTTATTAATCTGATAATATGTTCTCATCAGCTTTAAACTGTCCTTGTAATTTTTCTCAAGACGGTCCAATTCTTTTTCATCAACCACAGATTCCAACGCATTATTATAAGCGTCCTCAGATTCTCTAATCAATTTTTCTATTGTTTTTAGTAGTTTCATTTACAATAAATATTTCCATATAAATACAAAAGACAAAGATTTGTTTTTATTCACTTCATTAATTAAACTCTTATATTCTTGTATAAACGGAATTATCATAATGAAACCTAAAAAGAACTCAAAAATTTTTGTACAGATTGCGTCATATCGCGACCCACAATTGGTTCCAACAATTAAAAACATGTTGGAGAACGCCAAAAACCCTAAAAAATTAGTAATTGGTATTGCAAGACAATTTAGTCCTGATGATAAATTTGATGATTTATCTGAATACGAAAATGATGATAGATTTAGAATTTTAAACATACCATACCAAGAAGCTGAAGGTGTTTGTTGGGCAAGACACTTGGTACAACAATTATATAAAGATGAAGAGTATACACTTCAAATTGATTCACACATGAGGTTTGCACCAAATTGGGATGTAGAAATGATTGATATGGTTAAACAACTTCAAAAGAAAGGACATAAGAAACCATTGTTAACAGGTTATGTTTCATCATTTGACCCTGACAATGACCCCGCAGGTAGAGTTCAAGAGCCTTGGAGAATGGCGTTTGACAGGTTTATCCCTGAAGGTGCGGTATTCTTCTTACCTGAAACAATTCCAAATTGGAGAGAAATGACTGAACCAGTACCTGCAAGATTTTACTCAGCACACTACTGTTTTACGTTAGGACAATTTTCATATGAAGTACAACATAACCCACATTATTATTTTCATGGTGAAGAAATTTCAATTTCAGCAAGAGCATACACTTGTGGATATGACTTATTCCACTCACATAAAGTATTAATTTGGCATGAGTATACTCGTAAAGGTCGGACTAAGCACTGGGATGATGACAAGGAGTGGGGAAAAAGAAACAGTCAAGCTCACTTATTAAACAGAAAATTATTTGGCATGGACGGAGAAGTTCAAGAAGGACATGATGGTGTTTACGGTTTTGGAACTGAAAGAACTTTAAGAGATTATGAAAAATATGCTGGTCTTATCTTTGAAAAAAGAGCGGTACAACAATATACATTAGACAAACATTACCCACCAAACACACAAGAGTTTGAAAGTGAAGAAAAATGGTTAGAAAGTTTTGCAAGCATCTTCAAACATTGTATTGATGTTGGATTTTCATCAGTTCCTGAAAAAGATTATGATTTTTGGGTTGTTGCGTTCCACAATGAACAAGATGAGACAATTAATAGAAAAGATGCTGATAAAGATGAAATTAACCGTATGATGAATGACCCTGACGGATATTGTAAAGTATGGAGAGAATTTCAAACAGCACATAAACCAAAGTATTGGGTTGTTTGGCCTCACTCAGAATCTAAAGGTTGGTGTGATAGAATAACCGGTAATCTATAATATTTATAAACATGGATTTTTTATCAATTACAAACGAAGAATTGGACAATATTGATTTGTTCCCTTACTCACAAAGAATTAACTCTTTGGAATATCAACAATATTTCATGTCAAAATCAGGACAAGAACATTACAGATTATTAGCATACATTTCACAAAATGATAAATGGGTTGACATATTAGATATTGGCACACTTAAAGGATGTTCAGCACTTGCATTTTCAGTCAACATGGCAAATAAAGTACGTTCTTTTAATACAGGAGATGAATTTGATTTAAATCAAATACCTACAAATGCCGAATTTATTATTGATAATGTTTTAGACGAAAAATATAAAAATAATATTTTGGGTTCAAAATACATTATGTTGGATACCTATCACGACGGAACATTTGAAACCGAGTTTTACAATTATTTGGTTTCAATTGGATACACAGGGTATTTGTTACTTGATGATATTCATTTAAATTTTGAAATGGAAAGATTTTGGGGTTCAATAACCAAAGAAAAATATGACATTACCAACATCGGACACGTAACAGGAACGGGTGTTGTTTATTTTAACTAAAACTTATGATAAAAGATTGGAATTATAATCGTATTGGTGAAAAAAGACCCGATGTAAAAAACTTTATTTTAGAAAAAAATTACAAAACAATTGATATTGGGGCATCGGCAATGTATTGGTCGTACCCTGAATGCAAATATGTCGCGGACTCGGTTATAATATCAAACGAAGGTACAACATTTTTTAAATTAAATTTAGAAGATAAAAGTACTTGGAATGAATTATTATCTTATGTTGAAACAAATGGGAAATTTGATTTTTCAATATGTTCACATACATTAGAAGATGTCTTCAATCCATTAGATTTAATTGGTTTGTTAACCAAAGTATCAAATTCAGGATTTATTGCAATCCCTTCAAAATATGATGAGTTTTTATTTTTATATGGTCAATCATATAGAGGTAATGCACATCATAAACAATTTTTTGATATGGTTGATGATAAATTAACTATTTTTCCAAAATTTTCTTGGATTGAAAATGATGAAAGAAGTAATGAAATTTTGAAATATGATAAAGGTAGAGAGTTGTCATTTTATTGGGAAAATGAAATACCTGTTGAAATATTTGGTGTTGGAAAACCATTTATATCTGATGGTGATTTAATGAATGAATATTATAAACAACTTGTAAAATAAGTATGAGTTTAGAAAACATTAAAAAATATTTTGAACCAAAAAGTATTTTAGATATTGGTGCGAATGTCGGTCAATTTTACAATGAATCCAAAGTTATTTTTCCCGAAGCCTACTATTATCTAATTGAGGGTAGTGAACACTGTGATATTGTTTTAAAAACATTTAATGTTGATTATTCAATATCATTACTAAGTAATGTTGAAAAGGAAGTTAATTTCTATGTTAGAAAACATGAACCAAGATGTACAGGAAATTCAATTTACCGTGAAAATACATCATTTTATGATGATGACCAAATTACAGTTGAAAAAAAATACACAAAAACTCTCACATCATTATTAGGTGATAAATTTTTTGATTTAATTAAGATTGATGTTCAAGGTTCTGAAATTGATATAATAAACGGAGGTTTAGAAATCTTCAAAAATGCTAAAGGTATTTTAATGGAAGTATCATTAGTTGAGTATAATCAAAATGCACCAACAAAAGATTTTGTTTATGAGTATATGGACAACTTAGGATTTAAACCAGTTGAACTTATTGGTAATATTAATCACCCTTTAACATATGAATTAATTCAACAAGATATATTATTCTTAAATAAGAAATATGAGTAAAATTGCAATAATAACAGCTTTATTTGATTATCCTGATTATTATCAACCATCTTTTTATAATAACGCTTTAAAATATTTTTCACCTGAAGATATCCATGTGGTTAGAAATTCAGGTTTAATTACAGATGGTTCTTACTATGATAAATTATATTATTATAAAACAGTAAAAGTTTTAGAATATATCCAAACCCACATTGTTGGAAAATACGATTACATTTTATTTTTAGACGCAACAGATACCAATTTTATTAAATCACCTGAAGGTATTGTTGATAAATTTAAATCATTAAATTGTAATATTGTTATGGGAGCTGAAAAAGGTTTATGGCCACCAACAAATTATACCCATTTATATGAAAACAAAAGGGTTATAAATGAAAGTAAGTATTTAAATTCAGGTACGTATTTTGGGTACACAGATAAAATAGTTTATCATCTTAAAGATATTATTGAAAAAGAATATCAAACAGGCATTGATGACCAAGGCAGATGGACAATTCAATACCTACTAAATGATGATATTATTATTGACCAAGAACGTAATTTCTTTTTTAGTACATTAGACACCAAACATAGTGTTAAGATTGAAGGTTCAGAAATTTCACTTTTAAATTTAGACGCATGTATTATACATGATAATGGACCATACACTGAGAATACAATTAAATTAACCCAAATTTTAAATGAAAACAATTAGAATTACCAGACAAGGATTTCCAAACATTGGTCAACATAGTTGGATGAACTATTTTAAATTTATTTTATCCAAAAAATACAATGTAATTATTGACCCAATAAACCCTGACATTGTTATACATTCAGATTTGAATTATGACGAAAATCAAATTGATACACACACAAAACAATTACCAACAAAACATCATCAATCAGATAGAAATAAAAAGTTTTTATATGTTTCAGGTGAGGTTGCTGATTTTATGGGTCCAATTAATGCAAATGAAAATCAATGGGCATTAGGATATAACAAATTTCAACACGAAAGGTATTTGAGACAACCGTCAGGTGTTTTTGATGTTTGGACATTATATGACGAATCAAGATTGGTTGACAGTCCGTTAAATTGGTTAACACAAAAAAGAAACTTTGATACTATTTCAAATAGAAATACAGGGTTCTGCTCAATTACCCAAGCGTCAAATAACGACTTTAGAGGACAAGTTTTTGATAAACTGTCAGAGTATAAGGAAATTAGTTCTTCAGGTCCTTGGCGACAAACAATACACGGTGAGGGTGGATTAAACAAGTACCAATGGCAAAACATGGATTATGTTGGTAGAATTGACGGATTAACATACAGAGAAAAAATAGGATTTTTCCAAAAGTATAAGTTCAACATGGCAATCCATTATACCAATACTGATTACATTTTACAAGAGAAATTATATCATGCATTTTTCAGTGGTGCCATACCAATATTTTTTGGTAACAAGTATATTTTAGAAGAAGGATTTAATCCTGAAAGTTTTATTAATTTACATGACTTTACAGATTTAGATGATTTTTTATCATTGGTAAAAGAGATTGATAATAATCCATCATTGTATAGGAAATATATTGAATCCCCAATTTTTGTGGACAATAAATTACCTGAATATTATGACTTTGATTATACACTTAATTTCTTGGAAAAAATCGTAGAAACCTAATGAAATATATTTTTACAACACTTGCTGTCGGAGATTCATATGTGAAAAATGCGTCTGAGTGTTATACCAAATACAGTGAGAAATGTTCCGCTGATTTTAACATTACAACCAATGAAATCTGTGAAGTTGGACTAAAAGTAAATTTGGACCTTTTTAAACTTGACAGGTATGAAGATGGAAATCCAGGATTTTCATTTTTTTTGAATCTAAAAGTATTGTCTTTAAAGTATTGTTTAGATAAAGGATATGATTACATCATTTATAATGATGCTGATTGGAGAATGACAGACAACTTCAGTGAAGATAAGTTATTCAACTTATTCAATCATATGGAACAAAATAATTTGGACTTTTTGTTTGAAAGACCATCCAAAATTGGTGACCACAAAAAAGATATGAGTAATTGTTTCTTTGATAGAAAAATGGTTGACTACCATGTATTTGAACATTCAAAATGGGATGATGCCCATGTTGTTAATGAACAATTTATGGTGTTTAAAAACAATTGGAAGTTTAGATATTTTGTCAGAAGATGGGAAGAGTTTTTATGGTATTCAGTCCATAATAATATTAGAAATTATCCTGATGGATTTGATATCGGGGTGTCAGCGTTAGAAGCTGAAATGAATTGGGATTGGAATAGTTTTAGAGGGTTACTACCAGGTTGTTTTGAATTCCATGATAAGCCAGGAAATTTACACGTAAGATTTTAATTATGAATATACAAGAAAATATAACAAGATTAACAAACCTTGAAGACAATGATAGTTTGTCGGCATTTAGAGGTCACACTGCACAACAAAGTCATAATGTTTACCAAGTGTTTTATGATTTTAT
>Ga0164293_10001442_pt1 | contig 19805 bp, 15 predicted proteins | sample GEODES118metaG_FD_111487 | JGI IMG/M metagenome (GOLD analysis project Ga0164293, IMG submission 111487) | Eutrophic lake water microbial communities from Lake Mendota, Wisconsin, USA - GEODES118 metaG | ecosystem: Environmental > Aquatic > Freshwater > Lake | place: USA: Lake Mendota...
CGGCCATGATCCCCGCCCTCAACGGCGAGATGCCGGTGGTGGTCGCGGCGGAAACGATGGCGCAGATCAACGACGCCCTCACGTGGGCGAAGCAGGAAGGCGTGAAGATCGTGATTCGTGGCGGGCGCGACGCGGTGCAGGTGGCGTCGCGACTCAAGGCCGAGAACGTGCCGGTCATTCTCACCGCCACCATGTCGGCGCCGCCGCGCAGTGACGACGGCTACGATGAGGCCTACAGCGCACCCGCGGCGCTGTACAAGGCGGGGGTACGGTTCGCCATCGCCGGTGAAGGGAACGCGCTCTACAGCTATCGCCTGCCGTGGGACGCGGGTGTCGCGGTGGCGTTCGGTCTGCCGGAAGAGGAAGCCCTGAAGGCCGTGACGATCAACGCCGCCGAGTTCATGGGCGTGGCCGACAAGGTGGGCTCGCTCGAGGTGGGCAAGGAAGCCACACTGATCATCACCACCGGGACACCGCTGGATATGACGTCGAACATCATCCAGTCGTACATCCAGGGTCGTGAGATCGACATGAACGACATGCAGAAGCAGTTCTTCAAGAAGTATCTGGAGAAGATCAACCAGCAGAAGAAGAAGATCGCGAGCTGACTGGTCGCGGTTGTGGGAAACACCATGAGGCCGGTGCGCTGAGCGCATCGGCCTCCTGTCACATGAGACGCGTCGTTGCCAAAACCATTCCGCTTGCCGTATTGTGTTTAAAACTGTATACGGTATTGTATATCGGTTCGCGCTGAGGCTGTTCACCCGTCCTGTCATACCAGACTGGAGGCAACGCATGCGTTCGGAAAGCCCGCCACTGTTCCCCGTCCTTGGACTTCTTCGTCGAAACCGCGTCGGCTGGCTCGCCGCTGCCCTCGCGGCTTGGTTCACCACAGGAGCCGTTGCGCTCCAGGCCCAGAATTCTGGGACGCTCGGCGGCCAGGTCGTGGACGCCAAGAACCTGCGCGGCTTGGATGGCGCCCAGATCCTGGTCCAGGGCACCGGCATCGGCACCCTCACCGACGGGAGCGGCGGGTTCCGGCTCACCGGGCTTACCGGCAGCACGGTCACCCTGCAGGTCCGACGCATCGGCTACAAGCCGCTGACGCAACAGGCCACCGTGGGTCGCGCCGATGTCCGCATCCTGCTCACCGAGCAGCTCAACAGCTTGAGCGAAGTGGTGATCACGGGAACCGCGGAGCCGGTGGAGAAGCGGGCGATCGGCAACTCGGTGACCAAGATCGATGCGGCGTCCGTGCAGAACATCGCGCCCGCCGCCGATGTGTCCTCGCTCCTCAATGGACGCGCGGCCGGCGTCGTGCTCACCGGTGGATCGGGCGCCGTAGGATCAGGTCCGCGCATCCGCATCCGCGGCGCCGCGTCGCTCTCGCTCAGCGATCAGCCGCTCATCTACCTCGACGGCATTCGCATTGCGAACGACGTCTCCAGCGGCCCGCGTTCGCAGTTCTTCTCGTCGGGCGTCATCTCCCGCCTCAACGATATCGACCCCGAGAACATCGAAAGCATCGAAGTGATCAAGGGACCGGCGGCGGCCACGCTCTACGGCACGGAAGCCAACAACGGCGTCATCCAGATCATCACCAAGCGCGGCAAGGCCGGACGCCCGGTGTTCACCTGGAACACCCGCCTCGGCAACAACTGGTTCCAGGACGCGGAGCGGCGCATCCCGAGTACCTACCGGCGTATGCCTGACGGATCGATCGCCTCGTGGAATCCGGTCGCTACCGAGCGCGCCGCGGGGCGCGAACTCTTCGCCAACGGACTCACGCAGTCGTACAACATGAGCCTCAACGGCGGTAACGAGGCGGTGAAGTACAACTTCGGCAGCACCTACGACAACGACAAAGGCATCGAGCCCACCAACCGCCTCGCCCGATGGACGGGTTCCGGGAACATCTCGATCTCCCCGTACAAGTCGCTGGACATTCAGGCGACGTTCAACACCACGCAGCAGACGATCAACGTGCCGCTGGAGGCCGGCGGCGGCATGTGGTTCTCCGCGTACTTCGGCTCGGCGCCCGTGACCGACGCCGAAAAATTGCGGCGCGGCTTCTTCTCGGCGCCGCCGGAGGCGTTCTGGGGCGCGTTCAAGCAGTATCAGAACGTGAAGCGCACCACCGCCTCGCTGCAATTCAATCATCGTCTCGGCACCTGGCTCACCCAGAAACTCGTCGTCGGCAACGACCTCACGGGTGAAGACAATGTGAACCAGACCGAGCGCATGTCACCGTTCTTCCGGCAGTTCTTCGGCAGCCCGGTGGACCAGAACGGCAACAAGCTCACGCGGCGCCAGGAGTTGTCGGTCACGTCGCTCGACTATGCGGCCACGGCGAAACGTCAGGTATTCGGACTGCAGACGAGCACGTCCTTCGGCGCGCAGTACTTCAAGCGGCAGAACTACACGCTTGCCGCGCGCGGTGAAGGATTTCCGGCCGGCGGGCTGACGTTGGTGGATGCCGCGGCGGCCACGTTCGGCGGTGAGGACTATTTCGAGAACGCGACGCTCGGCTTCTACGGCCAACAGCAGGTGAACCTCAACGATCGCGCCTACCTGACCGCCGCATTGCGCGTCGACAACAACAGCGCCTTCGGCGAGGACTTCAGCTGGACCACCTACCCCAAGGTGGCGGGCACGTGGGTGATCAACGAGGAACCGTGGTTCCCTCTCGACTGGGTGAACGGCCTCAAGCTGCGCGCCGCGTACGGCGAGACGGGTCAGCAGCCCGCGGTGAATTCCGCCCTGCGCACCTACGCCGCGACGACCGGGGGCAACGGCGGGTCGGCCGTCACACCGCAATCGCTGGGCAACCCGGACCTGCGCCCTGAACGGGGCAAGGAAATGGAATTCGGTTTCGACGGGACCTTCCTGAGCGACCGACTGAGCACGGACCTCACGCTCTACCGGCGCAACACCGAAGACGGCATCCTCTCGCAGACGGTAGCTCCGTCGGCCGGCTTCGCCGGCGAGCGTTTCATCAACATCGGCAAGATCCGCAGTCAGGGCGTGGAACTGTCGATGCGTTACGCGGCCGTCGCGCGCGAAAACCTGAACATCGATCTGGGCTTCAACGTCTCGAAGAATGACAATCAGGTGATGGACCTCGGCGACCTGCCGCTGCCGGTGGACGAAAACGGCGACAAGTACATCCAGTTCGGTGCGCAGCGGCACATCCGTGGCCGTCCCGTTGCCTCCTGGTACGACTTCCGTGTCGTCTCGGCGAAGTTCGATCCCACGACCAAGCGCGCGACCGATCCCCTGTGCGATAACGGGAAGGGTGGCACCACGCCCTGCCTCGATGCGCGTGGGCAGCCGATCGCCCCGCGCGTTTTCCTCGGTCGCCCCGATCCGAGCCTCGAGGGTTCGTACAACGCGACCGTCACGCTACTCAAGCGGTGGCGCCTGTACGCACAGTTCGACTTCAAGGGGGGCAATGTGACCCTCAACAACAACGATCGCGCGCGTTGCCAGGTGCTCGGGTTGTGCATGGCGAACCTGGAGCCGGAGAAGTACGACCCGACACTGGTGGCGCAGCTGCAGTCGCCCGGCGTGTTGCGGAATTTCGCCTATCAGGGCGCCGGATTCACCAGGCTGCGGGAGCTGTCCCTGGCGTACCAGATGGGACCGCGCTTTGCGCGGCTCGTGCAGGCGCGTTCGGGATCCGTCACGCTGTCGGGACGCAACCTTGCGCTGTGGACCAAGTACGGCGGCACCGACCCGGAAAATTTCTTCACGCTGCAGCAGTTCGTGCGGTTGGAGCAGGCGCAGGTCCCGCCGCTGGCGCAGCTGCTGTTCTCCGTATCGCTCACCTATTGACCACCCCAACGCGAGATGACTGCCATGAGATATTTGGGCCGTGGCCTCCGGGCGCGTGGTACCCGGGCGGCCGTTGTGACTTTGGCGACGGGGGCACTCGTTGCCTGCGGGACGTTGCTGGAAGTGGAAGCGCCAAGCCGCATTCTGGAACAGACACTGCTGCAACCGTCCAATGCCACGGTCCTCGTGGCCGGTGCAGTGGCCGACTTCGAGTGTGCTCTCGGTAACTTCGTCCTCACCGGCGGCACCTTGGCCGACGAGTTCTCGGATTCACAGGCGAATGCCGCGACGTGGGACATCGACCGTCGCACGAATTTCCCCGCCACTGCCCTGTTCGCCACGGGCGGGTGCGGCGGATTCGGCGTATACACACCGCTGTCGATTGCCCGCTTCCAGGCGGACCAGGCGCTGCGGCTGCTGGACAAGTGGACCGATGCCGAAGTGCCCGGGCGAGCCGCGCTGCAGGCGCAGGCGGCGGCCTTCGCCGGGTACAGCTACGTGCTGATGGGCGAGATGTTCTGCTCCTGCGCCTTCGATCTCGGGCCGGAGCTCCAGCCGGGCGGGGTGTTCGCACTGGCGGAGGAGCGATTCACGCGCGTGATCAATGCGACGGGTGCGCCGGCCGACCTGCGCAATCTCGCCTTCGTGGGACGCGCCCGCGCTCGCATCAACCAGGGCAAGCGCACCGAAGCAGCGGCCGACGCGGCGCAAGTGCCGGCGGGCTTCGTGTACACGGCCAAGACCACCGCGGCGGCGGGGCGTGCCGAGAACCGCATCTTCCGCTTCAACAACACCACCGGAACCGTAACGGTCGACTCGCAATTCCGTGCGCAGCGCGTGGGCGACACGCCGGATCCGCGCGTGAATGTGGCGGATGCCGGGCGCGGGGGTTCACTGCCGGCCGTGCGACTTTGGGTGCAGAACAAGTACCGGTCGCTCAGTGATCCCATTCCGATGGCCACGTGGCGCGAAGCCGTGCTGATCCGCGCCGAAGTCGCAGGTGGCCAGACGGCGGTGCAGCTGATCAACCAGCTGCGTACCGCCTCGAACCTGCCGGCCTTCAGCAGCACGGTGGATTCACAAATTCAGGCGCAGGTGCGCGAAGAGCGGCGGCGCGAGCTGTTCCTCGAGGGCCATCGCCTGTTCGACACCATCCGGTTCAACCTACCGCTCGTTCCCGCCGCCGGCTCGGTGTTTCCCAACGGCGGGGGCAACTATGGCTCCAACAAGTGCCTGCCGCTGCCGGATGTGGAACGCCTGAACAATCCGAATATCGCGGGCTGATCGAACACGGGGAACGGTGGGAGCGTCGGTCACGACGCGCCCGCCGTTCCCCAGACCTTTTCCGGGAATCACATGACACACGCAGGCGTTCTCTCGCGCTCCGTGCGCTGGGCTATGGCCTTGGCGCTCACCTCGGCGACGGCCGCGGCGCAATCGACTCCCCCGCGGCGCATCGCAGAGGTCATGGCCCGTCCGGAGTTTGCCCACGCGTCATGGGGAATGGAGTTCTACGACCTGCAGTCGGGCAAGACGATCTTCGCGCTCAACCGCGATCGCCTCTTCGTGCCGGGCTCCACCACCAAGGTGGTCACGATGGCGACGGCCTTGGAGGTGCTCGGCCCCGACCATCGTTTCCGCACGAAAGTGTTCCGCACGGGGCCGGTCGTCGGTGGTGTCGTGCAGGGCGATCTGGTGCTCGTCGCCAGCGGCGATCCCAACCTGTCGGGCCGGGCGCGACCGGGTGAGCAGTACGCATTCATCGATCAGGATCACTCGTACGGCGGGCAACCGCTGCCGGACGACCCGCTCACGGTGATCAAGGCCATGGCCGCTCAGGTGGCAGCGCGCGGTATCAGGGCGGTCACCGGTCAGGTACTGGTGGATGCGTCGCTGTTCGCCGAGGGGGCGCGGGAACTCGGCACGCGAGTCACGCTGTCGCCGCTGGTGATCAACGACAATGTGATCGATCTGGTGGTGCGCCCCGGGGCCACGGCCGGCACAGCGGCCACCGTGACGGTGTCGCCGGCGACACCGTATCTCACGGTTCACGCCACCGTCACCACGACCGACAGCGGCGGAACGCCTGCACTGCGGATGGTCGAGGACAGCACGAACCGCGATCAGCGCACGTTGGTGATCACCGGGAGCGTACCACGAGGGGCACCGTCCAACCCCCGTTGGGTGATCCCCGCGCCGAGCCGCTTCGGTGAGATCGTCCTCGCCGCAGCGCTGCGCGACGTTGGGGTAACTGCGATCCCGCGACTGGCCTCGCGCGCCATCGATGCGACGGCGCTCCGTGCTCACTACGCCGATTCGCTGATGGTGGCGGAACACGTCTCCTTGCCGCTGATCGCCGAAGCGCGCGTCCTGCTCAAGACGAGCCAGAATCTCCATGCCAGCAACTTCCCGCTCATTCTGGGGACGCTGGAGGCGCGGCAGGCCGGTCCGCGTGAGGCTTCGCGCACCGGCTTCGATATCGCGCGTGACCTGATGCAACGCCATGGACTGGATTTGGATGGCGCGGTGCAAGGCGATGGTGCCGGAGGGGACGCCTATTTTTCGCCGGCCTTCATGACGCGTTTTCTGGAGATGGTGTGGAAGCGCCCGTATGCGGCCGCGTTCAAGAAGGCCCTGCCGACGCTTGGGGTGGACGGCACGCTCGCCGCGATCCAGAAAGACAGCCCGGGCGCAGGGAAGGTCTTCGCGAAGACCGGAACCTTCAGCAGCTACGATCCGCTCAATCGGCGCATGATCGTACACGGCAAGGGATTGGCCGGCTACTTCACCACCAAGGGCGGGCGGGAGATTGCGTTTGCCCTCTACGTGAACAACGTGGCCGCGAATGTACCCGACCCAACCGTGCTCGCCGGTCAAGCACTCGGCGAGATCGCCTCGATTGCGTGGGAGAGCCTGCGCTGACGGCAGGCACCAGCGCCGCGTCCTGTTTCGTGGGGTGGCACTAGATTCCCGTTGGATCGATCCAGTCGCGGCAATTTCGATGGCCGTGGCTGCGCACTTGTCCAACGTCGTCTCTGCATGACCGCCCCCGAACCGCTCGACCATCCCACTGTCGGAAGGCAGCGTTGGCGCGACCTGCTGTTCCTTCACTGGCGTGTCCCGGTATCCACTGTACAGAGGACTTTGCCGGAGGGACTGACCGTCGACACGTTCGACGGCGACGCCTGGGTGGGCATCGTTCCCTTTGCCATGCAGGGCGTGCGTCCGCGATTCTTCCCGCCGGTACCGTGGCTGTCGTGGTTCCTCGAGCTCAACGTGCGCACCTATGTGCTAGACGCGCAGGGCGTGCCGGGCGTATGGTTCCATTCGCTCGACTGCGACCAACCGGTCGCGGTGGAGATCGCGCAAAGGTGCTTCCAATTGCCCTATATGCACGCGCGCATGCGGGCCACACGCATGGGCAGCGTGGTTGACTACACCCGCCGGCCTCGGTACTCGCGGCTGAGCCCGTCGATGTGGCCATTCGTTCGCTGAGGCGACTCTCGCCGCGGTTGGCGCCCCCTCACGTTTTGGGCATCCTGGCAGCAGACTTCAGGGTCGGCCCCTGCCGCACATCTCATTGCGCGGCATTTTACAATGCGGCGCCTGCACGGTGCATGTGAATGGCGCGCCGGTGTTGCGCCTGCCAGCGACGCATGCAAACGCTCGAAGGTGCCTCGATGATCACCATCGAGGGGCTGCAGCCGGATGGCGCGCATCCCGCTGCAGCAGACGTGGCGTCGCATCGACGTACCGCAGTGCGGCTTCTGCCAGTCGGGAAAGATCATACAGGCCGCCACACTGCTGGCACCGAATCCCTAACCCACCGACGCGGACATCACCGCCGCGACGAACGGCCACATTTGCCGCTGTGGGACCTACCCGGCACTTCCGCAATTAGAACGTGATGCCGGTGGAGAGCTTGTAGAAGCCGCCAGTCGCACCATCGAGCACGTTGTTGCCAAGCGTCATGCGTGCAAAGGTGTTGGACTGCGGAAGGGTGAACTGGAGATAGGCGCCCACCCAGCGGTACGTATCGCTCGGCGACCCATTGCGCGCCGTCGTACGGGAGTTGCGCAGCTGCTCGAGGTGTACACCGGCCGAGGCGATGCGGGCAAACTTCACGCCTGCGTTGGCCCAATAGTGGAGGAAGTCGAGCTGCACCGGCCCGACCTCGCGCGCCGCGCGATAGTAACCCGAATAGAACTCACCCTCGGTACGCGCCGACGAATGATTGATCGTCAAGCTTGGCACGATTCCGTCGAACACGTTGGGGCTACCGCCCTGCGGGGCACCGGAGAGCAGCGAGCCGTTCGTGATGCCGATTTGCGGCTTGATCGAGAGTTGGTCGCCAGCGACGCGAAAGCGCGCACCGACGCCGAACTCCGTCCACAGGTTCGCACCATTGGCCGGTCCGCCCACGTTGAAGGCAGGGATCGTCCACAGCGTGCCATAGAACGCGATATCGACCTTCTTCGCCTTGTTCGGCGTATAGGTGCCCGCGAACGTCGGATAGAAGCCGAAGAAGTTGTCCTGGTTCAGCGCAACCGTGAACGATGATGCGGTCGAATCCGATTGTGCGTGAAGCGAGCCACCGAACATGGCAACCGACGAAGCGACGGCCAGCACGGCGATCTTGCGAGCAGGGATATGCATTAAAGGCATGGAGGATAACCTTTCTCTATCCGAGAGTGAAAAAAGGGGGCGTCGCGGAGTACGATGCGCCCGCATGCGTTAGAGATCGGCACCTCAAGGGGAGACTTGAGCTTCGTGTTAGTCAGGCACCTACTGCGAAGCCCGCCTACCGCCACCGGCGGGCACCATTTGCCGGTCGGTGGAGTTGATCGGCGTCGATGTTTCGCGAAGGCACGGCCACCATCCCGCTCAACGTTACGTGTCGGATCATTCCATGGGGCAACCCATCGTCGGAAGGCAGCATTGGTGCGACCTGCTGTTTCTGCACTGGCGTGTCCCGGCAACGGCGGTGCAGAGGACACTGCCGGAGGGACTGACGGTCGACACGTTCGACGGCGACGCCTGGGTGGGTATCGTTCCCTTTGCCATGCAGCGCGTGCGCCCGCGATTCCTCCCGCCGGTACCGTGGCTGTCATGGTTCCTCGAGCTCAACGTGCGCACCTATGTGCGGGACGCGCAGGGCGTGCCGGGCGTCTGGTTCCATTCGCTCGACTGTGACCAACCGGTCGCGGTGGAGATCGCGCGACGGTGCTTCCATCTGCCCTATCTGCACGCACGCATGCGGGCCACACGCGTCGACAGCACGATTGACTACACCTGCCAGCGACGTGGCGTAGCCGGGGCTCCGTGGCGCTACTCGTGGCAGACGGCAGGCCCCGGGCAGCCGGCCGCCGAACGCACGCTCGAGCACTTTCTCGTCGAGCGATACGTCCTGTATGCCGCCGACGCGGCACAGCGACTGTACCGGGGACACGTGTCGCATGCGCCCTATCGCATTCACGAACCATCCGTCACCCGCTTCGACACCGCCCCCGCTGCTTTGGCCGGGTACTCACTGCTCGGTGTGCCGGCCTCGGTACTCGCGGCTGAGCCCGTCGATGTGGCCATTCATTCGCTGAGGCGACTCTCGCCGCGGTAAGCACCCCCTCACGTTTTGGGCATACCGGCAGCAGACTTCAGGGCCAGCCCCTGCCGCAGGTCACATCGCCCGGAGCACCCATGTCCTCTGCCTCGATTTCACTCACCGTGAACGGCGCCACACGCCGCTTCGACGGTGACCCGTCCATGCCACTGCTGTGGTTCCTGCGCGACGAACTTGCACTGCACGGGACCAAATACGGGTGCGGCATCTCACAATGCGGCGCCTGCACGGTGCATGTGAATGGCGCGCCGGTGCGTGCCTGCCAACGACGCATGCAGACCCTCGAGGGCGCCTCGGTCACGACCATTGAGGGGCTGCATCCGGATGGCGCGCATCCGCTCCAGCAGGCGTGGCGCGACATCGACGTGCCGCAGTGCGGCTTCTGCCAGTCGGGGCAGATCATGCAGGCCGCGACCCTACTGGCACGAAACCCCAATCCCACCGACGCCGACATCGACGCCGCGATGAACGGCCACATCTGCCGCTGCGGGACCTACCCGCGCATTCGGGCCGCCATCAAGGCCGCCGCGGAGCAGAGCAAGTGAGCGCCCGCAAGAATCTCCCGTGGCTCTCGACACCGGGATCGACGCCGGTATCGACGGCGGTATCGTCAGCGCCGATCGACATGGCGCCGCCCAACGAGCGACGCGATTTCCTCAAGCTCGCGGGCATGGGTGGCCTGCTCGTGGCGGCGAGTGCCCTTGGCGTACGCCGACTCGATGCGACGACACGTGGGGGCATGGAGCACGACACGAACGCCGAGCCGTGGGAGCCCCACGCGTACGTGCAGCTCAGCGACGACGGTACGGTGAGTATCTACTGCCATCGTTCCGAAATGGGTCAGGGCATCCGCACCACGATGCCCATGATCATCGCCGACGAGATGGAAGCGGACTGGACGCGCTGCCGCGTCGTGCAGGCGCTCGGCGACGAACCCAAGTACGGCAGTCAGAACACCGATGGCTCCACGAGTATTCGGGATTTTCTTCCCAAGTACCGTGCAGCCGGCGCCACAGTGCGCGCGCTGCTCGAAGATGCCGCGGCAAAGGAGTGGAGCGTGCCGTCGGCGGAGGTGAAGGCGCAGAACGGCACCGTGGTGCATACGCCGACCGGCCGCAGCAAGGCATTCGGTGCCCTGGTGCCCACCGCGCGCACCATTCCCATGCCGGCGGCGAACCGCCTGCGCATCAAGTCGCCGGCCGAGCGGCGCTGGGAAGGCAAACGCATGCCCGGTATCGACCTCGTCCCCATGACCACCGGCACCGCCGTGTACGGGGCCGATGTAGTCCTCCCCGGCATGAAGGTCGCCGTGATTGCGCGCCCGCCAGTGTGGGGCGGCACTGTGGCCACCGTCGACGATACGCTCGCGAAGCAGGTGCCCGGTGTGGAACGCATCGTGCGCATCCCCGCCTCACCGATGCCCGGTGGCTTCCTGCCGCTCGGCGGCGTGGCCGTCATTGCGAAGAACACGTGGGCGGCCATGAAGGGGCGCGACGCACTCAGGATCATCTGGACGCACGGCGCCAACGCGTCGTACGACAGCAAAGCGTACAAGGACACGTTGCGGGCATCCGTTCGGAAGCCCGGGCAGGCTGGGCGCACCAACGGCAATGTGCAGCAGGCGCTGGCCGGTGCCGCGCGTCGCGTGAGCGCCGAGTACTACATGCCGCATCTGTCGCACGCGCAGATGGAACCGGTGGTGGCACTGGCCAATGTGAGTAACGGCAAGGCCGAGATCTGGTCGCCGGTGCAATCCCCGATGGATGCGCGCAAGACGGTGGCCGAGTATCTCAAGCTCGACGTCGCCAATGTGAAGGTGAATGTCACCCTTCTCGGCGGTGGGTTCGGCCGCAAGTCGAAGCCCGATTTCGTCTGCGAAGCGGCCTTTCTCTCACGCGAGGCGGGCGCGCCAGTGCGCGTGCAGTGGACGCGCGAAGACGATCTGCAGCATTCGTATCTGCACTCCGCCGCCGCACACCGTCTCGAAGCAGGACTCGACGCCAACGGCAAGGTGGTCGCCTGGCATCACCGATCGGCCTACCCGGCCATCAGCGCCACCTTCGCGCCCAAGGTGACCGGCGCGGAACCGGATGAACTCACGAATGGGGCCAGCGATATCCCGTTCGCCATTCCCAACCTGCAGGTGGAGATCTGCCCGGCCACGGCGCATACGCGCATCGGCTGGTATCGCAGTGTGAATGCCATTCACCATGGCTTCGCAATCGGCAGCTTCGTCGACGAGCTCGCTCGTACGTCAGGCAGGGATTCCGCGAGTTTCCTGCTCGAACTCCTCGGCCCCGATCGCCAGGTCGACCTCTCCACGGCCGGTCTCGTGAAGCCCGCGAGCAACTACGGCGCCACGTGGGCCGATCACCCGCTCGACACGGCACGGGCGCGGCGGGTGGTGGAGACGGTGATCGAGAAGAGCGGTTGGCGTGGCCCTGCCCTCCCGCGCGGCCGCGGGCGTGGCATCGCAATGCATCGCAGCTTCCTGTCGTATGTGGCGATGGTGGTGGAAGTCGAGGTGCTTCCCGATGGGACCGTGCTCGTTCCCAAGGCAACCGTCGCCGTCGACGCCGGCTTCATCGCCAACCCCGACCGGGCGCGTTCGCAGATGGAAGGCGCGCTCATCATGGCGATGAGCAACGTGCTGTCGAGCGAAGTGACCTTTGCCAACGGCCGTGTAGTGCAGAGCAACTATCGTGACTACGGCGTGGCACGTATGCGGGCGGCGCCACGGCTCGTGGACGTGCATCTCGTGGAGAGCGAAGGCTTGCCTGGTGGCATCGGTGAACCCGGCGTCCCTCCGGCGTGCGGCGCGATCGCCAACGCCATCTTCGCCGCGACCGGTATTCGCGTGCGAGACCTGCCGGTGGGTCGCCAGTTGGCCGGGTGGCAGACGCGTACCAACGTGGGAGTCGGCAGCCCGTAGGCGGCGGTCTCACAGCACGATCACCCCAACGTTCAGGTATGCAAGACGTCATCATCATCGGCGCCGGTCTCGCCGGGCTGTACACCGCGCGGCTGCTCCATCGCGTCGGCGTGTCCTGCACCGTGCTCGAGGCGCGAGACCGGATCGGCGGTCGGATTCTCACCGTCAACGGATTCGACCTCGGCCCGTCGTGGTTTTGGCCGCAGATGCAGCCGGCCATGGCCGAGCTGGTGGAGGAGCTGGCCCTGCCGTCGTTCGCGCAGGCCAGCGATGGTGACGTGCTGTTCGAACGCATGTCGCGGGAAGGGCCGCAGCGGTTCCAGGGCTACCCGCAGGAGCAGAAGAGTTTTCGCGTCGTCGGTGGCAGTGAGGCGCTGGTGCGCACACTTGCCGACGCGCTACCGGACGCTGCGGTGCGGCTGAATTCCGTCGTGACGGCCCTGCGCATGGACGACGAGGGCGCAACGGTGACCGTCAACCGGCAGGGCGTCACCGAGACGCTCCGCGCCACGCTGATTGTCGGCGCGCTTCCGCCGCGTCTACTCGCACACTCGGTGGCGTTCACCCCCGTGCTATCGGGCGAGACCATGCAGCGCTGGACCAGCACACCTACGTGGATGGCGCCGCATGCGAAGTTCTTTGCGCTGTACGAGCGCCCGTTCTGGCGTGAGTCGGGACTCAGCGGTACCGCGCAGAGCATGGTGGGCCCCATGCCAGAGATCCATGACGCGACGACCGCGAATGGCGAGGCTGCGCTGTTCGGTTTCGTGGGCGTGAGCGCCGACCAGCGCGCCGCGCTGGGTGAGCAGCGCCTGACGCAGGCATGCGTGGCGCAGTTCGAGCGCATGTTCGGCGCCGACGCGGCGCACCCTCGTGCCGCCATGCTCAAAGACTGGGCGGCCGATGCGTACACTGCCACGCCCGACGACCGCACACCGAGTGGCCATCCCGTGCCGAGCCCTACCCCGTGGGTTGCCGGCCCATGGGCTGACCGACTGATTCTCGCCGGCAGCGAGACGAGTCACACGGAGCCGGGCTATCTGGCGGGTGCGGTACACGCCGCTCGCACGGCGGCCGATCGTGTACGAACGAAGCTCGGAAGCTGAGCGCCTATTGGCGCGCCGGCCCTACTGCATGCGAAACAGGTAACTCACCTTCGCGAAGAACACGTCTGCCGAGCGGCGGAGCGTACGAGACCCATTTGGTTCGTCGGCGCGTAACTGATCGCCATAGCCCACGTAGAACACCGTGCCCGGCGACGGCAGATACGAAAAGAGCACATCGAGCCGGGCGCGGGTGCGCTTGAATGCCTCGGCGCGGCGAAGCGTGCCATTGGGTTGGCGGAGATATACCGGCAACTCGGTGCGCGAATCATCACGCAGCGAATCCTGCTGCACCACCGAGTGTTCGCCGATCACGCGTACGAACACCTGGCGGCTCACCTGATACTCGGCACGGATACGCGGCGTGTTGCGCGACAATACCAGTGAGCCGTCGGTCTTGCGCCGGAAGGTCTCGTAGGCCCAAGTGCCGCTAATACGGAGCTGCTCCGTCGGCCGTAACGTCAACGTCTGGTTGTAGAGCACGACATTGGCCGAGCTCCACTCGGAGAAGTTCTCGTCTTGTCCCCACACATACACCGTTTGTGCACTGAACCGTTTGAACTCGGGGGTCCCGATGCTCAACACACCGTCGAAGTTCGGCAGACGAGGGGTGCCGGTGTACGGAAGCGTATCCACGCGTCCGCCATCGCGCCTCCGGAGCAGCACGTAGTTTTCGTATAGGCTGCGATCGTAGCCGAATTCCTCGCGTAACCACTGCCCTCCCACCTGCCATCCTCCACGCAGACGCGTATTCGCGCGCAAGTGAAGCTGCGCATCTTGGGCAGCACGCCGATTTACGAAGTCCGCGTACTGATACCGACCCAGCACATACACTTCGGGGCTGAACACCTCGATCAGTGCCCCCGGCGCACCAAAGTGATTCCACCGGTGCGTCGCCGACAGATTGGCGATGCCCGGCCGCGCGATGAAGCCGGTCTGCGCATCGAAGTCGCGCGAGATGCCGTTGAGGACGTATCGCGCGTAGAACGCGCGGCCGTTGCGCACCGCCGCGAAATCCCACAGCGGGGCGGCACGCGTGCTGTCACCATTGGTGGTGAAACTGCGGGCCACTTGCCCGGTCACGCTATACACGCCACGCACGAGTCGACCGTCCACCCCCATCACCCGGTTGGTCCCACCACGCTCGCTGCGATCGGTGTAGACCACGCCGACGCGACTTTGCTTGCCGACATCGCGCTGCAGACGCACGATACCGAACACCGGGTTATCGCGCTGGGTTACTGATGCGTCGCGGCTGTCCACGGCGGCGAGCACGCCGATGTCGAATCCACGCTGCTTCCCGGTGAGTTTGCCGGAGAACACGGGCTGCGAAATACGCCGGGTGTAGATCAGCCGGTTGGGAACGGCAAACTGCTCCTGACTTTCAAGGAAGAATGGACGCCGTTCTGCGAAGAACACCGCGACCCGCGGGTCGGGAGAAAACTGCGTCGCATCGGCCTCCACCTGCGAAAAGTCCGGGTTGGCCGTACCCGACAGCGTGAGGTTGCTGGTGATGCCCCATCGCGCGCTCCCGCCGAAATCCGGCTGCTGCGCATCGTAGCGCCATGGCGCCGAAACCGACGGTCGACTGCCAAAAGCGCTCGACGTCACCGTGGGAATGAGATCGACCGTCACGCCGCGCTGCAGATCACGGAGCCCGTTCAGGGTCCCCGACTGCGCAAGGAAGCTGGCGCTGGCGCGCTTTGCTGCAGTCCACGTCTGCTCATGACCGGTGGCCTGCACCGTACGCACAACATTGAGTTGCCAGGTATGCAGGTCGACATTGCGATAGCGCAGGCTCTTGAAGGGGATGGCGATCTCCACGTCGTACCCCGCCGCGGTCACCCGTCCTTTCGACCGCCACACATAATCGGGAGCGAGATCGGTCGCTTCGCGCGCCTTGGTGGTGGAACTGGCAAATCCACTGCCGGTTGTGGCACCCGTTTCGGTGAGCACCCCATCGCTCTGGATGCCGAACGGATTGACGGCAAACACCAACGCCTGCCGGCTGTCGTTGTAGGTGCCGAGAAAAAGTTGGATGTTGTCGTCCTGCGTGATACGATCGCGATCAGCAAGTGTGGCGCGAACCGATCCCGGTGCAGCATACGCGCGCACCCCCACATGAAGCGCCGTCGCGCTGTACCACACGAGCACTTCGGTGCTGTCCTGCGCAGTGACTCCGTCGTTCGGAAAGAACTGCGAGAAGCCGGTGAGCACGGCGGCCTTCGCCCATTCAGGTTCGTCCAACACCCCATCGACAGATGGGGCGTTGTCAGCCCTCGGCACCGCCACCGCGGTCGTGCCCACCCGCCCGTGATAGACCGGCCTCGGGTCCGCCGCAGAAGGAGGCGTCGGGCGCCCGGAAAGACTGCCGAGGACGAGCGGAAGGAGCAGGGTGAGCACAGACGCCATTTCGAGGTGAGCGGAGACCTTCGACGTATGGCTTACGCGTCACCGGCCATTATCGCTCACCGGTCCGTCCGCGGACCGCTCGGCCAGGCGCGACTCCGGGGACGAGTTCGCCGTTACGCACGACCGCGACGCCATTCACCAGCACATGCGTGATGCCCTCGGAATACTGTGCAGCGTTCTCGAAGGTCGCCTTGTCGATCACCCGGGCAGGGTCGAACACGGTAATGTCGGCGTCGGCACCAACCTGCACCCGTCCCTTCTTTTTCATGCGCGGATCGGCCCCCTCCACGCGTTTCGCCGGCAGCAGCGTCATGCGCGCAATGGCATCGGGCAGCGACAGCACGCGCTGGGTGCGTACGAACTCACCGAGCACCCGCGCGAACGTCCCCGCGCTCCGCGGATGACCGACGATCTTGCCGTCGACCATGGAGAAGCCACCGTCGCTGGCCACGATCACGCCTGGACGACGGTACGTCTGGGCCGGCACCGAATCCGGGATCATGAAGAGAATCACGCGACTGCCGATCTTGCGGTACTTCGCAAAGGTTTCCGCGTTGAGTCGCTCACCCGTCTCCGGGCGCATGAGATCCTTGTAGTCGACCCCGAGGCGCTGCTGGAACCCTTCGTCGAAAATAGCGGCCGTGATGTACGTCGCCCCGGCATTGTACGGGTACGCCTCGGTGGTCACGTCGAGGCCGCGGCGACGGGCGCCATCGACCAGATCCAGTGCGAATGGGGTGGAGGCCGCGCCGATGCTCGTGATGTGCACGACGTGCAACGGGGCGCCCGTAGCGGTCGCGTCGGCGATCACTTCCTGGACTGATGCGGGACCATCGGCATCGTTCGGGCCGCCGCTCCGCGCGTGGACGTACACGGGGACCTTGGCCTTCGCCGCGTGCCGGAACACGTCCATCGCCTCGGCGCGCGAGGCGGCCACGGTGTATGCGAGTCCCATGCCCACGCCCAGCGCGCCCTCGCGCAGCCCCTGCTCGATGCGCGCCCCGAGCTCGGGGAAACGATTGGGGTCGATACGCTCGCGGGCCCACTTGCCGTCGCTGCCGATCACCAGCGAACCGGCACGGGACGAGTCACGGTCGAGCATGGCGCGACGCGCGCCCGGGTGCGATACGGTGATGCCGAAATTCACGCGCGCCTTCCCGGCCCGCTCGGCGTACCAAGGCGCCACCGGATACGACCCGAGTTCCATCTCGAGCGCCGTCGTCACCCCATCGCGCGCGGCATAGTCATAGGCGAAATCCTGTTGCCCATGCTGATGCAGATCGATGAAGCCTGGCGAGACCACCTGCCCCTTCGCATCGATCGTGTCACGGGCGCTGCGCATGGCCGCACCGATATACACGATGGTGCCGCCGCGAATGCCGACATGGCGAACAGCGTCGAGCCTGGTCTCCGGATCGATGACGCGCCCACCGACAACGATCACGTCGAGCATGGCGGTCGGTTGGGCTGCAACAGGCGTGGAGAACACGCCGAGGGCGAGGCACGCGCCGGGGAGGAAACGGGGCATGAGAGGGTCCACCACATTGAGAGGAATCGGTCACCGATGCCCGCCAAGTATGCCGCGTGAGGAGGCCGGTCGCCAATTCCCGGCGGTCACTATGCGCACGGATAACGCCGTGGGAAGCGCACTCGGTAACTCCCGGCCATGTGCCAGCAGTGAAACATTGCGCGCGAGGGACGAAACGGTAGAATTGCGGGACGGGGCGGCATAGAGCTGGCCCAATCCCTCGGATATGGAGTGTCCTGTGGCTGCTACCCGTCGTTCGGCGCTTTCTGCTGCCGCCGCGATTCTTCTCTTCTCGCTGGGCTGCAGCACGGACAAGCCGTCGTTCACCGAAGCGGCCGACGCGAATCCGCTGAGCACGCAGAACGCCCTCGATGTGAGCGTGTCGCTGGCACCCGAGGTGCGTGGCGCGGAGTCGGTCATCGCCCATGTGACCGTCCTTAATCGCTCCGGGAGCACGGTGGACGTGCCGGAATCGCAGTTGCCCTCGGAGGATCTCGAGACGCAGCAGTTCGTGGTGCTTCGTGATGGGGAGCGCGTGAGCTACGAGGGGCCGCACATCAAGCGCGGTCCCTCGACCGGCGATGCGATCATCAGCATCGCCCCGGGCGCCACGTACAGCTACGACATCGAACTCTCCCGTGCCTACGATCTCTCGCGTGACGGGCGCTATTCGGTGGTCTTCGAGAGCCGCGACAGCCGCGCCCAGACGGTGATGCGCTCGGCCCGGCAGGAAGTCCGGCTGTATGGACGTGCGGCCCTGGCCACCAGTGGCATTGCCAATCGAACGCTGTCGGCGCTGACGAGCCAGATCTCCTATTCGCGCTGCACCACCACGCAGCAGACCGACATCCGGGCGGCGCTCGCGCAAGCGGAAACCTATGCGATCAATTCGCGCAGCTACATGGCGGCCAACAATCTGGGCGCCCGCTACACGTGGTGGTTCGGTGCGGTGACCACCGCGAACGCTAGCCGGGTGCTCGCCAACTTCACGGCCATCGCTGACGCGTTCGCCACCAAGCCCATCACGGTGGACTGTGGCTGCAAGAAGCGCTACTTCGCGTACGTATATCCCGCCCAGCCATATACCATCTACGTGTGCTCGTCCTTCTGGAGCGCGCCGCTGGCGGGCACCGATTCTCGTGGCGGTACGCTCATTCACGAGATGAGCCACTTCAACGTGGTCGCGAGCACTGACGACTGGGCCTACGGTCAGACCGCAGCGCGCCAGCTTGTAGTCGACGGCAAGATCTCTCAAGCCATCGACAATGCCGATAGTCACGAGTACTTCGCCGAGAACACGCCTGCGCGTCAGTAATCGGATCGCGTCGGCGCTGCTTGTGTCGTTCGTAAGCAGCGCCGACGCCTCCGTGGCTCCACCGAACATTGCCTGCGCCATGCACGCGCCGGCCACGGTGAAAGCCGGTCAGCCGGTGCCGCTCACGGTGGCGTTACGCAATCGCGGCGCCACCAAAGTGACGGTGCTCAATTGGGAGACACCGTTCGAGGAGGCATGGCTGCAGCCTTTCGTTACGGTGATGCGCGACGGGAAGGCGCTCCAATACGGCGGCGCCCTCGTGAAGCGCGGCGACCCCGAACGCGACGAATATTTCGGCCTCGCACCGGGGGAACGGCGCGAGGCCGCGCTCGATTTGGGCGAGGTCTTTTCCTTGATCGAACCCGGGCGCTACACGGTCGTGCCGCATATCGTGCTGCACGACGTGGCGCCGGGGTCAGCGAAGGTGCCACGATCGCGGGCCAACCATGCACCCGTGACGTTGGCCTGCAAGCCGGTCACGATCACCATTCGCTGACCCCGATCAAGCGGCTCAGGACTTAGCGACCGGCCCCAGGCCGCTGCAGCACGGGTTCAAGGGGTCAGCGTCGTTGAAACGCGCCAACACGGAGCGCACCGAGCTGAGTGAGGCCATGAAGAACAGCGCGATGCTGGTGTCCATGGCCTCACGGTTTTCATGTGGCTTTTGCTGTTCTTTGTGCCCTCACACCCTCAGTGAGCTCCGTGTGGACGCGTTCTTTCAAGGGGTCAGCGTTCAAGGGGTCAGCGTCGTTGAAACGCGCCAACACGGAGCGCAGCGAGCTGAGCGAGGCCATGGAGAACAGCGCAATACTGGTTTCCATGGCCTCACGGTTTTCATGTGGTTATTGCCGTTCTCCGTGCCCTCACCACCCTCAGTGAGCTCCGTGTGGACGCGTTTCAACGACGCTGACCCCTTGATCGCTGTTCGCTGGATCGGCTAACGACCAGCCCCAAGCCGCTGCAGCACGGCGGCCATCACGGCATTGGTTTGCCGGGACTCGTTCTGGTCGGTGACGGCGACGGCGATCGTGATGCCGACCTCGGGGAAGACCATGGCGGTCGTC
>Ga0164293_10001443_pt1 | contig 19801 bp, 17 predicted proteins | sample GEODES118metaG_FD_111487 | JGI IMG/M metagenome (GOLD analysis project Ga0164293, IMG submission 111487) | Eutrophic lake water microbial communities from Lake Mendota, Wisconsin, USA - GEODES118 metaG | ecosystem: Environmental > Aquatic > Freshwater > Lake | place: USA: Lake Mendota...
AAGTGGATAGGGAAGTTGCGGTGTGGCAAACGAAAATTGACCAAAATAACACCCAAATTACCCAATTATCCACTCAAATTACTGAATCTAACACCAATCAGGGTAAAATTTTGGATGGTGGTAAGGTAAATAGTAGATTACTTCGTTCAGTTGATAATAGAGATAGAGAAATCAGTAAATTGAACGATAAAATTGGTAAATTACAGGAGGCTAATGCTAAAAATACCGAAGAAATCAACAAAATTAAGATTGCTAACATCGATTTAGAGAAAGAAGTAGGCGGATTTAGGTTTGTGGCGGATGCTTTTGGTATAGAACTCAAAAATGTGGTTAAATTCTTCATATTTTTGATTGTCTTTGTGTTTGACCCACTCGCAATTGCTCTTATTATCGCATTTAATGGGTTAGTAATGAAAAGAGAGGAAGAAAAAGTACCTTCTATGTATGAGGTTTACGGAGAAACACCGATATTGAAATCAGAGAAGGATGCTGAGGTGTTTTTTAATGAAATAGAGAATCCAACCCCTCCTAATGAAGCTTTAGTTGAAGCAAAAGAGAAATATGACGAAGAATTAAAAAAAAAGTCGTAGAAGAGGATTATGATTTAAATAATTTAACTCAAGATTTTAGTATAAGGGGTATAGATTTAGATGGAGATGGTTCTATTGATGGAATTGATACCAATGGAGATGGGATGATTGATAAAGTTACTGCGCATCCAAATAGAGCATATGTAGTCAAAGATATACTTCCCTATTACGCTAGACCTGATTTTGATTGGAACGATAAGGATAAATGGATTAACGACCAAAACGCAGTTAATTATTGGATTACTCATAGGAAAATTTAAATTCTATATCAATTTATTTGTAAATTTAAAATAATTTTAGTATCTTTGTATAATATCAAATAAAAAATATGAAATTAACTAAGATTGAATCAACTCCTTTTACAAAATCAGATGAGGAATTGATATTAAAAACATTAAAGCGTTACGCTAGTAGCACAAAACTTTCAGCAGTTTGTACCAGAAGTGTTAATCTACCATTCAGAGCATTTTATCTTAACACAGAAACTCCTCTTCTTTTAATTAATCCATACATCACAAAATATTCTAATGATGCATTTCAATCTACGGAAATGTCTGAATTTGATACCAATGGTAAATCTAGAATTGTAGTTAGAGCATTTTCAATTGAAGTGCAAACTGATAATTTGGGATTAGTTGTGTTCAAGGGTGATGTGGAAAAAGATAGAGAAGGATTAGATGAATGTATTTTTGCACAACAAATGATTGACCTATTAGATGGTATAACAATTGCTGATAAAAACATAAATCAACCTATTAAAAAACAAGTTCAATACGAAAGAAATCAATTAGTTATGGCGAAAGACCCTAGTGGTAATATTGAACAAATTAAATATAAACATATATCTAAATACATTGATAAAGGATATATTTTGATGTAAACTATGGAAGGATTACCACAGACACAAAAGGAACTGAATGATTTCCTTACTTCTAAAATGTTAGAACAGAGTAATCAATTATTATCTACTCAGATATTATTATATTCAATAGTTGATTTGGTTATAGAAAAAGAATTAGTTTCAAAAGAGGATTTAGAATCTATGATAGATACTAAAAAAGAAATTCTAGAAAACTGGATTAAAGATGAAGTAAAAATTCATAAAAAAAAGAAAAAAGATGATTCTCCGTTTATGATGCATTTCGGAGAACCTGGAGAAGCTTAAAATAAAAAATTATGGAATACATGTTGATAACGGTGTTAATTGTAATAATTGGTGTATTGTTTTATACACTAAAAACTGCTTTAGATAAAATAGAAGTATATGAACAATTTATATTAGATAGAAGAGATGCGTATTATCAACTATTGCAGAATATTAGAGATATTGATGCAAAGCAAATATTTGAAAAAGATGATGAGGTAGGAGTTACGTTTGATGAAATCAAAACTGAGATAGAAGAATTTAAAAATATTATAGAATAAAATGCCGAGAAAACCAAAAACACCGAAGAGTAAAATGTATTTCACTCTCGAAACGGAAGAAGCGATAATTGCATACAATAAATCGGATAATCTTAGAGAGAGAAATGTATTATATACGGAGAAAATTAAGTATCCATTTGAAAAAATAGCAGAGAACGTACTTAATACTTATAAATTCTCATACTTCGATGATGGGCATTCAGATGTAAAAAGAGAAGTAGTATCTCAGATGATTTATAAAATCCATATGTTTCAGGAGGGTAAAGGTAAAGCGTTCTCTTACTTTACTAGAATGGCATTAAATCATTTAATACTTTTAAATAATTCAAACTATAAGCGATATAAACAAAATGAATTGATGTCAGCAATGCCTGAGAGTTGGAATCCATCGGAGGATACAATGGCAATGGAAACCGCTGATAACCACATTGAATTTAGAACTCTTATGTTATCATATTGGGATGTAAGATTGAATGTGGTATTTGATAAGAAAAGAGATATTCAAATTGCGGATGCTATATTAGAATTATTTAGGAGAGTTGATTACATTGAAAATTTTAACAAAAAAAGTTTATACCTGTTAATAAGAGAAATGACAGGTCATAAAACACATTACATAACAAAAGTGATATCTACTATGAAAACTCATCAGGATGCGATATTAGAAGAATACCTTAACACAGGAGATATCACTATAGAAGAAGACATATTTTATAAATGATACAATTAGGAATAAGCTGTTATTATCATGATTCATCGGTATCCTTAGTTAAGGATGGTAAGGTGGTCTTAGCAGTAGAAGAAGAAAGATTTAGTGGGATAAAGCATGATAGTTCATTTCCAGAAAAATCAATCAAATGGATTATTGAAGAATCAGGATTTAGTTTTGAAGATATTGAAGAGGTTTGTTTTTATGAAAAACCATTAATAAAAACACACAGAATAGTAACCACCTGTTTAAAAAACCTACAAATAGTAGATGCTTTTAAATTCGCATTTAAAGGAGTTAGTCAATATAACGAATTAAGGAAAAAATTGAAATGGATGTTTTCCAACGCCCAAATTAAATTTACATCACACCACAATTCACATATTGGATATTCGTATTTAACCTCTCCATATAGAGAATCGGCAATATTAAGTATTGATGGAGTTGGAGAATGGGATACCACTGTTTTAGCGCATGGAAATGGAAATAGTTGGGAAACATTAGAGGCTACAAAATTTCCACATTCGTTGGGTATGTTATATTCTACGTTTACCGCCTTCTTAGGATTCAAACCTAATGAAGGTGAGTATAAAGTAATGGGTTTAGCTCCATACGGTAACCCCAAAACATTTTCGCACAAATTTAGAGAAATAATTTTTCCTTCTAAGAAAGGTGGTTATACTCTTAATATGAAAATGTTTCAATATGATAAAAGTGATGAAGTGATGTTCACTTCGGAATTAGCAAATCATTTGGGTATTCTACCTCGTTTGCCGGAAGAAAAAATAACTCAAGAACATAAAGATTTAGCAGCTACCGTGCAATTCATTTATGAGATGTACTTTTTTCGTTTATTAAAAGATTTGCATCGCAGAACTAAATGTGATAATTTAGTATTAGGGGGAGGATGTGCATACAACGGAACTGCTAACGGAAAGATTTCAAAGAAGACAGGATTTAAAAATGTATGGATACCAAACGCGCCATCTGATGCAGGTTCATCTATTGGAGCGTGTTTAATATCATATTATAATAATACTCATCCACATAGAGTTGATAATACAAATCCTTATTTAGGCCCAAAATATCCTACAGATATTATCAAAAAGGAATTACAAAATTATAATAAAAAATTAATATATAATAAATTATCTGATGATGAAATTATTTCAGTTGTTGCAAACGCAATATCAAATGGTGAAGTTGTGGCTTGGTTCGAAGGTAGATTGGAATTTGGTGCTAGAGCCCTTGGGCATCGTTCTATTTTGGCTGACCCTACAAATGGGGAAATAAAAAGTAGAATAAATAGGATAGTAAAAAAGAGAGAAGGATTTAGACCATTTGCACCAATTGTAAAGTTGGAAGATGTTTCTAAGTATTTTGAATGGGATAAATCAGTTCCATATATGAATCAAATAGTAGGTGTTAAAAAAGAATATAGAGATATGTTACCTGCGATTACTCACGTTGATGGAACTGCTAGAATACAAACTTTAGATAGAGAACAATGTGTAAGAATTTATGATTTACTCACAGAGTTGGAAAAGCAAAACGAATACCCTATAGTTCTTAACACATCATTCAATATTAAAGACCAAACAATGATTAGAGACCCAAAAACGGCAATAGATACATTTTTGGATATTGGATTAGATATGTTGGTATTAGAGGATTATGTTATAACTAAGAAATGAAACGAATAGTTGCATACGGAGATAGTTGGACAGTTGGAGAGGGATGTAATCGAGAAATTGAGGATACCCTCTCTAAACACGAAAAGATAATCTATCAAAAAGAAAATAGTTGGGTTAAACACCTAAGTGATAAATTGGGGTTACCTTATCAAAATAACGGGATAAGTGGTAACCCCAATAATGTTATATTCAACCAAATAGTAGATGATATAAAAAGTGGAGAGACTACAAAAAACGATTTTGTTATTGTTATGTGGTCTTCATCACTTAGAGATTACCTACCATTTTTTCCAAAAGGCCCAAAAGGAGAATGGTTAAGTTGGAGTACTAAACATCTTATGGAAACACCTGATAGATTCTTCACATCTACCCAAACACAAAATAGATATTATGATTTCTTTATGGAAGATTATAAAAAATTCTATTTAACTAATCTATATAACGAAAATTATTATAGTATAGTTAATCAAAACTATATTATATTCCTACAAGAATTTTTTAAACATTATAAAATTAAACATATGTTTATAGATGGTATAGAAGATATGTTTATGGGTGTTTTGCCTCACTACGATAGAACGGATTTGATAGATGGTAGAGTTTATTGGCAATTCAAAAAACAAACCGCTAGAGGGTATCTAAATGAGTTTAATAGAGTAGATTTATGGGAACACACAGAGCGATGGGATACAAGAGGAACACAGCATCCTAATTTAGAAGGATATATATTATTATCAGATGAGTTATGTAGATTCATCAATACACAAAAAATTATTTAATAAGGTATTTATTGATATGGCAAAACAACAATCTACAGATTTTGTAATGTTTGGGGAAAAAAAGTTATCTGACTTATTCGGTGAGATATATTCCAACCAACATTCAAAAAAACAAAAAATAAGTGATTTGATTGAGGAATTTAAAAAACAAATCAGACATGCGGGGGATATTGCTGCAATAGGGCCGGTTATCAAAGATTTGGTTAAGTTCTCGGTAGAGAATGATGATATACTGATTAGATTAGCAACAATTGGACAACGATTCGTTGCAATGGAATATAAAGGAACTAACGATGGAGGATTATTATCCGACAAAGAAAAGGAAGAGTTACTGGGTGAATTGGAGAAGATTTCAAAAGATGTTCAAGCAAAAACTATGGATAAAGTAGATGATATTGAATATGAATTGGAAGAAATCCAAAGGAAACTTGAACAAACTAAAAAATAATGGCAAATGACCATTTAGCCACCGGAGGTGGTTATAACGTAAGTACATCTGGTAATATATCCACAAATAAAGCGGGTGCATATATTGCGCAGGTTACGGAGGTTTTTCTTGTATTTGATAAAGATGATACAGGTAGACCTATTATTCCTGGTTCAATAATGGTTCAGGGTAGCGGTCCTGGTAGAAGTGTTGATACTATTATACGACCGTTAGATGAGAATTTTTACGGAATTCCTCTCGTTACGGAATTAGTTGAAGTTGTAACTCAATCAGGAGTTCCTTATTATAGAAGATTTAATTTTAATTCAAATTTATTTTCTTCATCGGATGGTGAGACAGAAACTTCCGCAAATGATAATGCTGCAAAAGTAAATCCTAGTATAAGTATAAAGGATTATAAAACAGATTTTCAACAAACTAACTCTGGTAAAGATGTTAAGAAAAAATTAGGGGAGTATTTTAAAATTGGAAAAAGCAGAAGATTAAAATTATATGAGGGAGACCATTTAATTCAAAGTAGATTTGGACAATCTATACGATTTAGTGCATTCAATAATGATAAAAAATCAATTAGCCCTACTATTATAATAAGAAATAGTGAGTCACCTGAATTTTCTTCGGTAGACCTGAATAAGGAGATTGAAGAAAACATCAATAAAGATGGTTCTACGATTGCGATGACAAGTGGTGATTATGTATCTAAATTCAGTCCATCCTATATAACTAATAAGAAAGAATCGCTTGAAGAATACCCATCTGAGTTAAAAGGAAATCAAATAATAATTACATCTGATAGATTATTATTTTCTACCAGAACCGCAGAAACAATCTTCTTTTCAAAAGGAAATTATGCAATTGTAACGGATGGGGTGTTTTCGGTTGATACTAATTTAGGAATAACAATAGAATCAAAAGGAGATATTGATATTGGTGCGGTTGATAAAAAAACTACACTTTACATAGGGGATGGTGGGACTATAAATTTAGGAGATAAAAATATACAACCTGCCGTATTGGGTAATGCATTAGAAAATATTCTAATAGAAATAATTACGGAAATCATAAATCTACAAGCAGGGGGATTATTAACACCAGCAGGACCTACAAGTGGAATGAACCCTGCAAATCTTAATGCTTTGAAAGCTATTCAGAAAAAGTTAGTAACTATCAAATCTAAGAGAGTAAATGTAGCTTAATATGAGTTGGCAAATTTTTAAAAATGAGGTATTGTCGTTAATGAGTTCAGGACCACCTGACATTGATACCGTTGCCGAAGGTATAACAAACTCATATAATAAAGCGGTAACATCTCTTTCAGCTGGTGATAGGAGTTTTAGAAATTCCGTAGATAAGGGTAATACCGAAGCTATGAAAGCTTGGTTAGTAACCGTACTTACCCAACAATCGACTAGTGTAGTTCAGCTTCCGATAATTAATATGTTCGTAACTGGATTTATACAATATTGGACGGGTGCAACTTTGAAAAAAACAAATCTACCACCTATTCCTGCCGTGGGAGCAGTTCAGAATATATCTGTAACAAGTGTAATTGTAACGAATCCTGGAGTACCTGTTCCACAGATATATGATATGGATGGTTTAAATCAAATTGAACCATTTCTTGATAAACTGATAAATGCTGCGACAAAACATTTATTAACTGTTAGTGGAGTTGTGAATGTTAAGGCATTATATGGAGCACCTCCTACTCAAACTATTATGGATGGGTTAGTACCATGGGCTGGGTTTGAAGTGGAAAGAGCAGAAACATCACCGGCAGTAAATGATATATTAGAGCAATCTCCGAGAGAAACTACAGAGCCAGATGTTGATGAATCGGTTGTCACAACCGAACCAACTGCAAAGGAGTATCATGGTGGTAAACTAAATAAAAACGATACAAAGGCGGAAAAAGAGTACAATGAAAGATTGCCCGAAAGTAAGGGTCAGGAATTCCAAAAAGAAGATATAGATGTATATTATGGACAGGATGTAGGTTTTGCTGCTCAAAAAACCAATTGGGCTTGTTTGGTTACCAGTTTATCTAATTTACTTAAAAAGTATAAAATAAAGGATAAGAATGGAGTTGATGTGGTTAATGAATCAACATTCATAGATTTTAAAGGTGGGTATCAATATTCAGATAAAAATGTTGCAAAAGGAAAATATATGTCAGGTAACAATTTTAGTTCTGGAGTATTTTTTGCAGATGCACCTAAGCTATTGGGTGGTAAATTTACCAGAAGCCAGAAAAATATCAACACAAAAACTAGCCAAACAGATGTATATGAGGGATATAAAACTTTATTAAGAGCTATAAAAGCACCGATGATTATCAGAGTATCGGGTACATCTAGGAGACCTAGAGGCCATTTTGTGATAATGGTTGGTATAACTAAGAAAGTTGGAAATGCAGGTGGAGAGATAATTGTAAGGGATTGTGGTAGTCAAAAATCGGTTAGGTCGGATAAAACATATACAGTTGGAAGGATGTTAGCTGGAGGTGAAGCGGATGCTGGTTATAACTTCGATGCAATGTATTTTACCAAATCATAAAACTAAATATTTATATAAACAATAAACAATGTATGGACACGAACAAACTATTTAAAGCAATTCAAATAATCGTTCAGGAGGAAGTAAAAAAGGAAATTTCTCTTATTAAAGAAGAAATAAGAAAAGAGGTATTAGCTGAGGTTAAAAGAATACAACCGGTTAAACAACAATCTTCTCTTAAATCATTAGTAGAGGAAAGTGCTGACCCGTTCGATTTAGCTAACAAAATCTTAAGCAGAGATAGAGAAGATAAACAATACTCTAGTAATCCTCTGTTAAATCAGGTTTTAAATGAAACCTCTATTAGACCTAATTTTTCTAGAACAGATGGGGAGTATGGTACTATTACTCCGGATATGATTGGATATGGTAATCCACAAATCGGTATGCAACAGCAATATGTTAACACATCTGCTCCAATTAGTACCGGAAACGATATATTAGATAAAGCGATAGCAAGAAGTGCTAAGGTTTTGGCGGCGAGTAAAGATAAGAATAGATAATAAACTATGGCAATTGTAATTGATAGAAAAAATACCTTAGACCTTATTGAAAACGAAAGAGTTGCAATAGGAATAACTCTTCCACTTCAAAGGGGTTCAAATGGATATTTTTCTCAATCATTTCAAACTAAAGACCAAGTTAAATCAAATATTAAAAATTTGATATTAACTAGTAAAGGGGAAAGATTGATGCAGCCTGATTTTGGTACAAATTTATATGATGTATTGTTTAGTCAAAACACAGATGATTTGGAACAAAGCATACAGGATAGTATTGAAGATGCTATATCAATTTGGATGCCTTATATTAATATTGTTGAAATATTTGTAGACCAAAATAATACAAACATTGATAGAAATATCTTTGCGGTTTCATTGAAATATCAAATTTCAGGACAACAAACCCTGGAGACAGTAACATTTAATGTTGGATAATAATGGCGTTCAAAATAACAAATAAAAAAATAGGAAGAAATAGTAGGGATATTTCCTACCTTTCTAAAGATTTTACCTCATTTAGAGATAATCTTATAGAATATTCTAAAACCTATTTCCCTAACACATATAATGATTTTAATGAAACATCACCTGGTATGATGTTCATTGAAATGGCTTCCTATATAGGAGATGTGTTGAGTTATTATACCGATTCATCATTAAGAGAGAGTTTAATTCAATATGCTGCGGAAGAAAGAAATGTATTTGCTTTGGCAAATCTTTTAGGATATAAACCAAAATCAACCTCTCCGGCAGTAACTACACTATCAGTTTATCAGTTATGTAAAGCGGATAGTGTTGGTGAATTAGATACTAGATATTTAGTAAGAATACAACAAGGATTTAGTGTATCATCTACTGCAAACTCTGATATAACGTTCAGAACAACTGAAGCATTGGATTTTAATGACCCAACTGATAGAGATATAAGTGTATATAGTATAGATGAGAGTACTAAGCTTCCTGATTATTATTTAATAAAAAAGAAAATACAAGCAATATCTGCAAATGCACAGACAATTACTCGTGTTATCGGTTCAACTGAATCATTTCAATCTATAAAATTAGATGAAACTAATATCATTACAATAGAATCTGTAACCGATGATAACGGAAATAAGTGGTATGAAGTTCCATATTTGGCACAAGAAACGATTTATATAGATTACCCAAATGTAGAACAAAACGACCCAGATTTGTATCAATTTAAAGATACAGTTCCGTATCTTTTGAAATTACTGAAAACTAGTAGAAGATTTGTAACAAAGGTAAATGATGATTTCACTACTTCAATTCATTTTGGTGGAGGGGATAGTTCATTATCAGATGAGTTACTTATACCTAATATTAAGAATGTTGGGCTTGGATTGAATAATTCTATAGACAGAATGGCAGAATCTTATGACCCTACGAATTTTCTTAAAACAAAAACATACGGACAATCTCCTAGTGCGGGAACTATATTAAATATAATTTATTTAACGGGTGGAGGAGTTTCTTCAAATGTACCTCAAAGTGATTTAACAACGATACAATCAATTTCGTTTGATGATGATTTGATTAATAATTTGGAATTAGATGATTCTGTTTACAATTATGTTAAAAGCTCAATAGCGGTAGAAAATGAAATACCTGCTAAAGGTGGTAGAGGATTGGAAAACATAGATGAAATAAGAGAAGCCGCGTTGGCAAACTTTGCATCACAAAATAGAGCAGTAACTGCAAAAGATTATCAAATTAGAGCATTATCAATGCCTTCTAAGTTTGGTTCTATTGCAAAAGTATTCGCTATAGGTGATAATTCTCTCAATGCAAATTCACCTGAGAGTATTTTAAATTCAACCGATAATGTTACTCAATTTGCAGAAATAACTAAAACAATAGTTCAGAAGGCTATATCAAAAGGAAATAAAGTTCCTACAACCGATGAGATTAAAACAGAAGTTAGAAATTTTGTACAAAAAACAACACAAAATGCGGAACAAATTAATCCTTTTGCAATAAATTTATATACCCTTGGATATGATACTAACGGTAATCTAACTACTCTAAATAGAGCTGTAAAGCAAAACTTAAAAACATATATCAATGAATACAGAATGTTGACGGATGGAGTTAACATCATAGATGGTTTTATTATTAACGTAGGTGTGAACTTTGATGTAACGGTTTACAAAAATTTTAATAGTAGAGAAGTAGTTCTTACTTGTATCGAAGAAATAAAAGAATTTTTCAATATAGCTAACTGGCAATTTAACCAAACCATAAATCTTTCCGATATAGAATTGGTTATTGCTATGGTTGAAGGAGTTGCATCAGTTCAAAAAGTTGAAATTGTAAATAAGTGTGGAGGGATATACGCTAGAAATAGTTACGATATAAACTCAGCTACAAAAAATAAGATAATTTATCCATCGTTGGACCCATCTATATTTGAAGTTAAGTTTCCTGATAAAGATATTAAAGGAAGAGCAATATAATGATATACTTTGTAACCGCATCAAAAGATGCATCTGTTTATAGTTTAACTCCTACGAAAAATACGGGGTTAGATGAGATATTAACTATATCAAAGCATTATAATAGATTTGAAGAAAGAGATAATGCTAGAACTTTTATTCATTTTGATATAGATAATATACCATCTTATGTAACCGCATCAAATGTTGAATTACACTTATCACTTGCTCAACCAGAAGAGTTAGCGGGTTCATATACTCTATATGGGTATCCGGTAACAGAAAGTTGGGAAATGGGTAGAGGAACTTGGCCGGAGACTATAAACACCGATGGTATAAATTGGGAAATCCAATCTGGAGTTGATTTTACAACCGAAGTATCTCAATCTTTTACTTATTTTGGTGGAGATGTTAATATGAATATTAAACCTATCTATGATTATTGGACAGGTTCTACAAATTATGGAATAAGATTATCCCATACATCTTCTATAGAAGAATCTGGATTGGAATACGGTGTGTTAAAATTTTATTCCAAAGAAACAAACACTTTCCTACAACCTTTGATGAAACTTCAATGGGATGATTCTATATTTACAACAGGTTCATTATTACCATTAAGCGATTCGCAGATAATAATAAGAAGTAAAGAATTGAGAGATTCATATAATGAGGGTAATAAAATAAAGATAAAAGTTATAGGTAGGGGTTTATATCCAACTAAAACTTTTACAAACACCTTTACCTACAATGACATTAAATACCTACCTCAAACTTCATATTATGCAGTGAGAGAAGAGATAACTAAAAGAGTAATAGTAGATTTTTCAGAATATACAAAAATAAGCTGTAATTCCGATGGAAACTTTATTGTAATGGATACATCAAATTTTCCTACAAATAGAGTTTACAGATTATTATTTAAAGTAGTAAGAGACGGTATAAGTGAATTTATTGATGATGATTTAACATTTATAATTAAGTAATGGAGTTTGAATTGATAAAAAAACATTTACAGATGAGTGGCTCACTGGCAGCTAGAGATAGGGTCGGTGTAAACTTTCAGGCTGCTATGGATAATGATGCGGAGGGATACATCTATGCTGCTACAAAGAAAAGAATCTATAATATAGATGAACTTAAAAAAGCAATCGATGTAAACATTACGGAATTAATACCTGAAACTCAAGCCAATGAATTAGATTTAGTACCGAGACCTTTGTATAATGAAGTAACTCAATCATTAAACGATGCATTAGGTATAATCGATGAACAATCAATTACTATATCAAATTTAGAAGCAGATGTTTCTAGCTTATTAGCAGTTTCAGCGGCTTTGGATATTAAATTAGATAGTGAGAGGTTATTAAGAGTAACAGCCGAAGCTAATACAGAACAGATAAGAAAGCAGTTTACGTTAACAAACGATTCATTGCAGGTATCGTTAGAACGTTCTGTTATAGAGGGTATAGAAAGAGTTTCACTTCAATCTAGAAATGAGGGACAGGGTTCTACAATTCAATCTCTTCAAAAGCAGGTAGATAGTTTAACTCAACAATTATTAGGTAAAAACGCTAGAATTGCTGAAGGAGCTAAAGTTGGTGGGGAATTAACTGTTAGAGTTATTGAAAAGGGTGATGCGAATATTAAAGATATTCATTTTGATTATAAGAATCGTTCACCGAAAGGTGTTTTCATAAACGGTCCATCGATAGAACTTTTCAATAGCTCATTAGAAAGAATGAATGTTGATATAACATTTGATAGTGGTGGTGATTTGGTTTGGCTTAAGAATGCTAAAACAACAATAGAACCTCAGGAAAAGAAAACAATAGTACTTGAAGCTAATTATCCTGGATTTAATTGGAAGAGAGAAAAAGGTGCTAACCATCAGGGAAAAGTATCTATAAAATCTGGTACAAATGAAGTAGTATTATCAGCTAATATGTGGAGACACAAAACATAAAAAGTAAAAAATGGCGTTAGATAGATTTAAAAATATTGATGAGGTAATAAACGAAGGAACTTCTATAACGAAGGAAATTTCGGATGTCGATTTAAAATTAATTGATAGAGGATTTATACCTACTCCATTTGATATTGGTAACAATGATGTTTTGGAATTTGTATTGTATGATTCGGCTAATAATGTATTAGAGCAATTAAATTACGGTAATATTAGATATATGGATGCCAACCAAATGGATGCATACCTTATAAAAAGTGAAAATATATTAGATAAACAACAAGGTGGTGGGTATCTAATTGATGTTAAGAAGCTAATTACAGATGCGGGATATAACATTGGTATATTCAGAGTTCAATTTAATTTCGTAAATAATAGAGTTGGTTCTGATATTGAAAAAGATAGAATGTGGATACATGAAATATCTCCGACCAGAACTGAAATAAGATTACTACCATTTAATAACTTCAATAAATCAGACCCATTAGAACTTGACATCAAGCGAGATTTGAATCAATCTTATGATAGTTTTACGATGGGTAAATTTAGTGGAGATGAAGTTTATTATGAAATAGATGAGATAATAAATAGATTAACCGTAGCTGAATTGATTGATACATTTAAAACAATTAAATCACAATCATACTTAGATAATATTCAAAGTGAATTTGGTATAACTAATTATGACCAATTTTTTGCCAATGTATTAGAATCTATGAAGCAAGCTGTTAGGCATACATTATTACATAAGAACTCCACAATAGGAAGTGATTTATTTGGCAAACCACTGGGAGATGGAGTGGATTTCGCATATTACAATAAAAGAGATATTGTCACATTATTAAATGATAAATTTACTGAATCAGTAGATTATCACTTACCTAAGAGAACATTATTAAATGAGGTTCTTATAGATAAAAAAACTCAAGAAAGTATCGATGAATTAGTAAAATTAATACAAAGATTAGATTCAGATGTTAATAATACAAATGTAAAGGCGATACCAAATTCAGTTACGCCTCCTACGTTTGGTGAAATAAAAGAATCATTCACATATACTCCGATAACCGTTACGCCTGTTAGTCCAGCCGTAGAGCCTATTCAAATTATAGTTCCAACTCCAGCTCCTGAACCAACGCCACCGGCGTTACAACCTCCAATTGTTAGCGGGCCTGATAGTTATTCTCCAAATAATTTAGATAATGTTTTTGATGCATTATTTGAACAAGAAGGTAGAGGAAAAACAGGTGTTGGTGATAGCAGACAGGTAGTAGCTGGTGGACCAAGACAACAACAAAATGCTGTCGAATAAAAGAAATGAAGTACAACGATAAAATATTTAGAATATGATACAAAGACCGGGAATGTACACAGGAGAAATCGTAAGAGATTTTGGTGGGGATATGCAGTATTATATATGGGCGGATAACCAATGGAAACTATATTACGATTATGGTACTTTTGGTGGAGCTGCGAGTGCGGGTAGTTCGTATGTGGGTAGTTATTCAAATACACAAAGACAGGTATTTTTTACAATAAACACATATACGGATAAGAGTAATCAGCCGGTGGAAGCAAAGGCATACTTAAATGGAGTTGAAATAGAAGGTCAAAGCACCTCAAAGGGTAGAGTAATATTTACACTAAGTGAGCAACAGATATTAAATCAATCAACAATAACATTAATTAGTGGAGATTTAAAACCAATAAACAGATTTCAAGTACAAGCTAGAAAGAATGCGTTTAATGATGTTAATATTGTAGTATTTAATGATAACGAAGAGGATACTATAACTCCACCTATTATCCCACCAGCTGAACCTAGCCCTACACCAACAACCGGAGGTGGCGGAGGCGGAGGCGGAGGTGCTATATTTAATCAAAGTAACAATCCATATTTAGAAGCGTTGAATCAACAATTTGCTCAAGAAGCACAAGCACCGCAGTTATAATTTTAAAAATATATTATTTATTAATAGATGCCATCACAAAAAACCATAGTAAAATATTTTACCGATTATAGAGCGGATATAGTATTGGATGCGATGTTTGAAGCACCGATTCCAAAAGAAGAACCTGCTCCTCCTGGACCGGTAAGATTTATCGTACAAAATACTTTGGGATTGCCATCCGTAAAGGTTTACTATAAAGATATAAATGGAGTTGATAGTCAAACTATAGTCGAATCTGTAGTTACATTAGATATAGAATTTAATTCGAAGGTATCGATTGTAAGAAATGATTCTGTAAACTATAATATTGAGAAAATTGAAATATTCGATGCAGAGGAAAATCTTGTAAAAACAAGTACATCAAATCTATTTGATATAGAGGGGATTCAGAGAGAACATACTGCGATAGTAACGAGTGTAGAGATATTAACAATAGAAGATGCAGCGTTATTATTATCCGATTTACAGAATGCAGTGTACGATTGGAATACAGAAGAGCAATCTGAGTATTTCATTGAAATAAGAACACAAAAAGCAAGTTATGTAAAATATTTCTTTCCTAACCAACCTGGAGCAGACCAAGATGGAGCAATAAAAGTTCCTGTAAATTCAGAAGGTAGTGCTACTATTTCGTTAAAAAATCCAAATGCAATAGGAATATATGAACTTGTTGTTTTTGCAGGCAATGAACAATTGGGTGATGGTGGAGTTACTAGAGCATCTTTTAATGTATATAGACAAAGATTTTACGGACAGCCCGATGTAACGAATATAGTATATGATAGGAATATAACTGAGGCAGATTTAAGCCCACTTAAATTTTCATTTAATTTCAAACTTGATACGATTAATTCAGAAGGAGTTGATGTTTATTTAGGAGAAAATTTTATTTCTAATATTACAATATCAGAAGGAAAAGGTGGAGTTTCGTATTCTGCTACAGAACTATATAATGCCTATAAAACATATTTCAATGAAACAAATACTTCTTATGAAGTTACATTTTCATTCAGACCTTATTTTAATGGTATAGGTGGTAAAATAGTAGGTAAATCAGAAAGTGTTACTGTATTCGTACAGAGAGCAAAATATTTAATATCTAAGCAAGAAGCGCTTAATACATTTAGTGGAGCATTTTCAAAATTATTCTCAGGTGGAGCAACAAAAGTTAATTATGAAGATAAGATAATTTTTGAAGATGATAAACACTTGTATTATAGTATAAGATTCGATAATGATAATTCTTATCTTATATCGAATATAGCAAGTGATACATTTACATTCTCATTAGAAAATGGAAAAGTTGTACCAACTGATTATGAAATAGACCCTCAATCTGGTAGTACAAGAAGAAAAAGAAATCAAATTGATTATGGTTCATTAGTTGTTAAATTATTAGAACCACTTCCTACGGATATAACAAATAATAGTTTAATATGGATTTCTAAGCAAATCATACCAACTATTGTAGAATCAATTATATTAACAGATACAGATTTTGATAAGTGTATTCCACTTAAACCAAATTTTGGTGTAGATATATTAGATGAAACTGGATATGAATTTTTTGAACAAATAGTATCAAGTGGTTCTGTTACTTCACAGGATATAGTTAATCAATATGTATCTAAGAGTAAGTTTTCATTAGAGGAACTTAACATTGAATACACAAGTGGTAGTGATGTAGATTCTGTTAATTTTTTAAAATTTGAAAATTTTATTAATTTCGGAGGAGCAGTTTCTAGAATAGAAAATTTCCAATATAAATTAGAAACAATTGAAAGTTGGGAAGATAAAATAATATCATCTACATATAGTCCAACTACATTAGTACAGAGTACATCTTCTATATCATTATTGATAAGTGCATCTTACAATGATAAGATTACCGCAGTTAAAAATGGGTTTGATGGGTTTGAGAAAACTATGTATGTAGATTATTCTATAACATCTTCAAACGCATCATTTTTCCCATCACAGGTAGATGCAGCCAGTGTATATGATAAGATAAATAGAAATTATTTAATAAGACACATTCCTACATACTTACAGCAAGATGAAGAGAATGGAGAATATCTATTATTCTTAGAAATGATAGGCCAGCACTTTGATATTATATGGGCTTATATAAATGGAATTAGTAGATTAAGAAGGGTAACTCATAAATCAACGGATGGTATATCCGATAAGTTAGTTCATACTTTATTAGAATCGTTTGGATGGGACCCGAAGCAACCATTTAGTGGACAACAATTATGGAAACACGCATTTGGTTTAAACGAAGATGGAACTACAACTTCTAATAAAAATGTTTTAGGTGATAATGTATCTGCAAGTTACACACCTGAAACTGCTAGAAATGAAGTTTGGAGAAGAATCTTAAATAACTTACCTTATTTATTAAAACATAAGGGAACTAGAAAAGCTATAAATGCAATTATAGCCTGTTATGGTGTACCATCTTCATTATTAACTATAGTAGAATTTGGTGGACCTGGTAATATAGATGCGGCTTCAACCAAATATACATACGAAGATAGAACTGCTGCACTTAATATAGCAAGAGATGAATACCTTACCGTTGATTGGAAAGAGGGTACATCTTTTAATGACCCGGATGCAATCGAACTTAGATTTAGAACATCCAAACTACCATTTGTAACACCACAGTTAACTACACTTTATCAAACCCAAAGTTTGGTAAATATTGGTGGACAGGGAAGTGGTATATGGAATGTTAAATTAGTTCCATCTGGTTCTACAATATATGGAGACATAGTATTCCAAATGAGTGCAAGTAGTAATACTTACATATCACCTGGAGTAGTTAATTCTGGTTTGGAATTGGTATCAATGAGTATTCAAAATGTTCCTATATTTGATACTGAATTTAAACATTTTACAATTCAAAGAGAAGTTATTAGTAGAGATGAATATGTTGGTAATACTCTAACTAGAAGTTTAGATTATGAGCAATATACAATGTACTACAAACAGGCTAATGGCGATAGAATATCATTGAGTGAATCCGATACATTAGAATTATTAATAACAACTGGTTCAGATTCATTAGTTTCTAATGCAAAATATTATACTGGCATAGGTTGGTTAAGTGGTAGTACTATTAATTTCGGTGGACAGAATGCAGGTGGTATAAGTGGTTCAATTGATGAGGTAAGAATTTGGGGAGGTGCATTAAGTGAATCGGTAGTGACATCCCATACATTAAATCCTGATACGATATTTGGTAATGATGTATATTCATCTACAAGTGATTTATTCTTTCGTTTAGATTTTGAATATCCTAAAAATAGACAAATAAGTGGAAGTGGTGTCACTAGTGGTGATATGTTTATTAAAAACGTAGCACCTTTTGTAACATATGAAACTTCATCGGATTCAAATGGTAAGCAAAAAGTAGCAAGTGGATATAGTGGGTATGCTACTGCGAGTATTTTTACTACGGCTAGTTCGTATCCGTATCAATATGAAGTTTATGAAAGATTTGTAACCGCAGAAGTTCCTTCTATTGGGTTTGTAGGTAAAGATAAAGTTAGGTTAGAGGATATAACTTTAAATGGACAGCTATCATATAAAGCTAGAGCAACTAAGAAATCGTTTGATAGAGCACCAATGGATTCTAACAGATTGGGATTATTTTTCTCACCTGTTAAAGAAATCAATTTGGATATACTTCGTTCATTAGGGCCTATTAATATAGGTGATTATATTGGAGATTGGGATGACGAATATGGAACGGATACTTATAAAGATTTAGACCAGCTAAGAAATTATTATTTTGAAAGAACTCAATTAAATTTTGATGAGTATATAAAATTAATTAAATCAATTGATAAATCTTTGTTTGATATGTTAGACCAGGTAATTCCTGCAAGAGCTAATGTTTCAAAAGGATTATTAATAGAACCATCTTTATTAGAAAGAAGTAAAATAAAGATTACTAAGCCGGTTGCAGATAATATATATCATACCGCTTCTATTGATACTAGAGAATTCGCAGATATAACATTAACTGTACCTACTTATGAATCTGTATTAGATATAAATAATAATATTACGATAACATCTGCTATACCTACTTATACAGGTAGTTATAGTGTAGGAGATATGATTCATGTAAGTACGGAATATCCAACTTATATGGGTGAATATAGTGTTATTAATAATTTAACATCAAGTGCAACCATAATATCTAATTTAAATAATGAGGGCGCGGTGGTTATTAATATAGATTGTGGACTAAAAGAGCCTACTATTTTAGGTGAAGTAGATTTAGAAGATGCATATCAGCAGGTTGGTAATGACCCTGATTCACCATTTAATAAAGGATTTGGTATAGTAGGTGAAGGGGGAGCAGTTGATAGAACATACTTTGATGATAATTCAAATCTTGTATTGACAGAAAGAAGCAATGCTTATATTATAAAAGTTAAATATACTAGAAGTATTCCTAGAAGAGTACCATTGGGTGGATTATCTGGTTCATTATTCAGAAACACAAAGCTTTCGGCAACTGATAAAGTAGTATTGGAAAAAATAGATAGATTTGAAAGTAAATTAATACTAATCGACCAAATGGATTATTCATTGATACCTTCCGCTTATAGAAGACCTCTTCAGCATTCATTCTATACTGATATTGTGACTAATTTAGGGACATATCCGTATAAAAATGGTGTTATAGTTGAGATACGACCTTTTG
>Ga0164293_10001445_pt1 | contig 19796 bp, 19 predicted proteins | sample GEODES118metaG_FD_111487 | JGI IMG/M metagenome (GOLD analysis project Ga0164293, IMG submission 111487) | Eutrophic lake water microbial communities from Lake Mendota, Wisconsin, USA - GEODES118 metaG | ecosystem: Environmental > Aquatic > Freshwater > Lake | place: USA: Lake Mendota...
AAGTTCCATAGGATGTGCCTTGCCCATTCCAACCCCCTATATCTGGCCAGATCAGGGAATCACAAAATCCTCAACCTGGGAATCCTGAATCAGAAGGGAGGCGACACGCTCTAGACCGCACTGCGGCCCCCCCTCAACTTGGCAGAACCCGTCAGGTTGGCAGGCGCGAGGGAGACCGTTCCAACAAGGCTACCTCACGGCGGAATTTCGGCGTGTTGCCGTGGTCGTCCGGCACGCCCAACTCCTCGGCAAAGCGGTGGCCAGAATAGGTGGCCCAAGCGATTGGCCCCGGGGCAGCCGCATCACTGATCAACGTGACCGACCTGATGCCCGTTGTCGCGTTGCCCTTAAATCCGGCACATGGTTCGTTGGGCGGGAGTGGACAGAACATGGTGGTCATGCGGCGCGTTTTCTGTTTGCGACGGTCAGCCGACCATCGAGAACAGCGGCCCTTGTGACAGCTACTCGGTGAGCCCCTTTGGGCGACCACCGCATCCTTCTGCGCTTTCCCATGCGGGCATTGGCAATGTCATCGACTGATCCTTCGGCACGAGATGATCAGATCGGCAGTCCACTTCGGTGCCGGCGGCCACAGTCGATAAGGGATTCCATGTTATTCGCGAGATAGCTGTACAGTGTCTCGCAGCGGGCCTGCACACGAGCGGCAGCGGTGCGGACAGCCAGGGGCTCTTCCGCAAAGCTGGCGCAATCGTGCATGAGCCCCTTCAGGTAGGTTTCCGCGACCCGTGCTCTGCCGCGCCACAACCACCAGCGCAGGCTTTTCGCGGGGCGTTGGAACAGTACCGGAATTCCAGTGAATCCCGGTATCTGGACCAGACCCTGAACGGCGGCCTCGACATGTCGAATGCGCATCGAGATGTGCCACCAGTCGAGGATATGTTTCGCCTGGCCGTCGCCACCCATGGCATTCCGTATGAGGCTCGGGAGAGCAAGCTCGCCATCTGAGATTACCGTCAACAAACGGCCCGGCTTCCATCCAAAGCCTGACAGCTCTTCTCGCATCCGGCTGCATGGCGATGCCGTCGCATTGGCGACCAAGCCAAATCGTCGGCACATATTGCGGCTTTCAATCTTACCGACCACAAGATTTAGGTGTCGCTGCTGGTACTCCGGTCGACAGCGGATATGCGCACCGTCCAGAAAAACCGTCAAACCACCTTTGGGCGGTGCTTCAACGGGATCGCCTGATGCCCTTGGACTTCTCTCGAGTCCCATGGCTACTCTTCCCAACCGGTCACGCACCGTGGTGTGATGGGGCGGATGGCAGGGGAGGAAGCTTTTCATCAGCCGCGCGGCTTCGCGAAAGGAATGCCGGGACCCAAGCTCCGCATGGAGCCGCTGCAGCTCCGGGGTAGCCCAGTCTGGAAAGAAATAGGCCAGCGGAGAAATAGGTCCGTCGGGCATCGCCGCTGACCTGGCATCACAAGAACAGCGTAAGCGGCGCGCGCGGCTTTGACCCGAACCCGCCCAAAGAGCGTGTCGAGATCGCGCGTGCGATAGTCATGAATGGCACGAACCGAGGCGCAATCCGGGCATACGCGGCTTTCTCGAATGATCTCATCGACCTGGTCGTAAAGGACTACCCTCTGGATCTGTTCGACGATCCTCTTCCCATCCTCGAGGCGCAGCCCGATCCCGTCTGGACAGGTCACCCGGTAGGGTCGAGAAATGCCGTCAAGCTGATGAGTGCGCTTCTCCCCATTATCGAATGGTCGTTTCGATTGTAATCCGAACGTCCATGGCAGCCCCCCTCGCAAAGAGCTTACTTAGCACAGGCTGCAACGACGAAGATGACCCCCATGTTTTGTCCACTCCCTTGTTGACTTTCGTATACCGCATTTAAGGGCAACGCGACACCCGGCATCGCGGTTGAGGTCTGGGCCCTGCCTGCGGCCGCCTTTGTTGCCCGCATCCCTGCCCCCTTGGGGATCGGCAAACTGAGCCTGGCAGATGGCAGCACAGTCACCGGGTTTCTATGCGAGGGCCACGCTTTGCAGGGCGCAGAAGAAATCACATCCTTCGGCGGCTGGCGTGCCTTTCGAGCGGCAAAGGCCTGAAGAATCGGGCCTTAAGCGGCATAAAGCCCGGCAGCGACGTCCTTGTTGCACAAGATATGCTCTTCGGTTTCATGGCGTGCGGCGGCAATGTCGCCTATCGCCAGATGCCCGAGGATCCGTTCGTGATAATCAAGCGAGCGCCGCGACAGCAGGGTTTTGCGCAAAAGCCGGTAGCGGACCGGCATCGACACCTCGTTGACGTAGACCATCACTTCGGAAATCGGGCGGTTGCCGCTTTCTTCTATAATCCGGTCATGAAAGACTTGGTTTTCGGCGAAATAGCCATCCAGATCATTGGTGTCAAAACAGGCAGCCATCCGCAGGTTGCTGTCGCACAGATCGGCCAGAAGCCGGTCAAGCGGACGGCCCGCCAAAGACCCGATGACCAGCCCTTCCAGACTGGCGCGCAGATCATACAGATGTGCGACATCCGCAACGGTATAGCTGCGCACGCGAAAGCCACGCCGTTCGGCATACTCAACCAGCCCGCCTTGCAGCAGCATCCGCAGGCTTTCGCGCACCGGCCCGCGAGAGGAGCCGAATTCCGCCTCGATATCCTGTTCGCGCAGGGGCTGGCCGGGGGTATAGGCGCCGGTAATGATCTTGGTCCGCAGCACGCCAACCAGATGTGATGACAGCGTCCGCGGCAAGGCGGGCGATCTGGGTTTTTCGGTGCGTCTCTGGATGGTCATTCGGTTTTGCCTTGTTTCGGAAGGCCGCTCTAGCACAGTGCCGCTTTTAGCCCAAGGGGATGTCATGCTCCTTTGCGTCGATCAGCGTTACAAGGTCCGCAAGCGCCCTCGACAGGGGTTCGGCAGCAAGGTTGAGAGGGGGCACCAGCATCAGGCATTCGCCTGAAGCCCCGCCGCCATAGACAAGGATCTGTCGGTCCAGCATGGCGCGCTGCAGGGCCTGCGCGCGTGCCGGATCGGGCTGGCCATCCGTGGTGCAGAAAGAGATGGCGGCCTGCGCGCCCGCCACGCGGACATCGGCTATACCGGGACCGTCGCGCAATGGCATCAGGGCCGAGGTCAGCAGAGGCGCAATAACCGTGCGCACATACGAAAGAAGATCGTGATTGCGGATCGTGTCAAGGGTGGCCAATGCCATGGCGCAGGCCAAGGGGTTGCCCTGAAACGTGCTGGTGTGCATGCCAGCGGGCCATTGGCCAAGGAACCGCTCACCTGCAGCCACCGCAGACAAGGGCAGCCCCCCTGACAGGGCCTTGCCCATGATGACAAGGTCGGGGGTGATACCTGCCTGATCAAAGCCGAACCACTGCCCGGTGCGCCCGATGCCGTTCCAGACCTCATCCAGCGCCAGCGGGATATCGTGCTGGCGACAAAGTTCCGACAGGCCGCGCAGAAAGGCCGGGCCTGCCGAGATCAGGCCACTGACCGCCTGTACCGCCTCAATCAGGACCAGCGCTGGCAGATGGCCGGTCGTGAACAGGGCGGTGGCGGCAGCAAGGGCCTGATCGGCGGTCACACCGGTGCCGGGATAGGGCAGTATGTCCACAGATTCGGTCAGCAGGTGAAACGGCGCACGGATGCGTGTGCCCGAGGTCAGCGACAAGGCCCCCAGAGTGCGCCCGTGATAGCCGCCCTCGAACGCCACCAGCCGCAGCCGCCCGGTGGCAAACTGCGCGGCCTTGATCGCAGCCTCAACCGCTTCGGCCCCGGAATTAACCAGTTGGATACGCGTCAGGCCAGGCGGCAGGATCGCTTGCAACCGGTCATAAAGTTCCGCGCGAAAGGGTGAGGGCACGCGCGTGCCGGTGTGCAGGATGCCCGTGGCCAGCGCCTGTTGCACTGCTGAAAGGTGCGCGGGATGGGCATGGCCAAGGCTGGTGGTGGCCGATCCGCAGACAAGGTCCAGATACCGCGTGGCGTCGGCGGTAAAGAGCCACGGCCCGTCGCCGCGCACAAAGACCGGCGGGTCCGGCACAAGGCGAAAGGTGTTGGCGGCGGTGCTTTCATGTGCGCGGGTCAGGCGCAAGGTTTCGCGCTGATCCATCATGATGCCAGCAGGATGGCGGCACCCGGCGGCAGGCGCAACCCGACTTGTCCCCCCGCTACAGGGACCGGGGTGCCGCGCGCAAGGTCAAGTTCAAGCACAGCGCCGTCGGCAGCCATCAGGGCAAGGCGCACCGCATTGCCAGTAAATACGGCGTCGGTGACCAGCGCCTGCGCCATCGCTGCATCGTCAAGGGACAGGGCCTCGGGGCGCAAGGCAAGGCGGACGATTGCCCCCGGCATGGCTGTGCCTATGGCAAGGACCGGCCCAAGGGCGGCCGTGTCCACCCGGACCAGACCACCTTCCTGCGCAACCGCACGACCCTCGATCACCGAACAGCGCCCAAGGAAGCGCGCGACAAACTCGGTCTGGGGCCGGTCATAAATGTCTTGCGGGGTGCCCAGTTGTTCAATCCGGCCGTCACGCATCACGGCGATGCGGTCAGACATGGTCATCGCTTCTTCCTGATCATGGGTCACGGCGATGAAGGTCAGGCCGACATCGCGGTGCAACCGGCGCAACTCGATCTGCAACTGCCGCCTGAGGCCCGCATCCAGCGCACCAAGCGGTTCATCGAGCAACAGAACACCTGGTTCAAGGATCAGCGCACGGGCCAGTGCCACGCGCTGCCGCTGACCGCCTGAAAGCGCTGCGGGCAGACGGTCGCCATAGCCCGAAAGGCCGATGCGCGCGAGCCAGCCCTCGGCAGCAGCCGCCCTGATAGGCGCAGTCTGGCCCTGCATCTTTAATCCATAGGCGATGTTGTCGCGCACTGACTTGTGCGGGAACAGGGCATAGTCCTGAAACATGATCGACGTGTCGCGGCGGTTCGGAGGCTGGCTTGTCACATCCTCATCCCCCACAAGGATGGTACCGGTTGTCGCCGTCTCCAGCCCTGCGATCATGCGCAGCACCGTGGTCTTGCCGCAGCCGGATGGGCCAAGCAGCGTCAGAAACTCGCTCGGCTGCACGTCAAGATCGAGGGGATGCACGGCTTGCACATCGCCAAAGGATTTCGACAGCCCGCGAAGGGTGACAGATTTTGCACGCATCTAGCGAACCTTGCGCATCAAGAGCCACTGCGCGGTGACGCCAAGGCTGAGGGAGAAAATGAAGACCATGGTCCCAAGCGCATTGATCGTAGGGTCAAAGCCGGTAACAAGCGTGGTCCAGATTTTGATCGGCAGGGTGACCGAAAAGTTGGTCAGGAAATAGGCGATCACGAATTCATCGAAGGCAAAGGTAAAGCACAGGATGAAGGTCGCGATCAGCGACGCGCGGCAGGCAGGCAGGATCACATCCACAATCGCCCGCAGGCGCGACGCGCCAAGCGCCCAGGCGGCCTCTTCATGCGATTTCGGCAGTTGTGCAATCCGGTTGCGCAGGTTCAGGACGGCCAGTGGCAGAACGTACAGCACCTGCCCCACCCCGGCCAACGGCAGCGAGGGCTGCAAGCCCAGCATCGTTGTCCATATGCGCAGGGCGATTCCCACCAGCAGCAAAGGTACGGCCAAAGGCGCAAGGATCAGAAAGGTAAACGCCGCCTTGCCGGGAAAGCGGGCATTGACCAGCGAATAGGCGCAGGCAAAGCCGATCAGCGTGGCCACAAGGCTGACACTGCCCGCAAGAAGCACCGAATTGACAAAACCCGCCGTATATTGCCCGTCGGTAAAGACGCGGCCGTACCATTCTGTGGTGTATTCCGGGATCGGCAGAATCTGATAGCGCGCCGCCGAAAAGGAAAACACCGCCATGATCCCGATGGGCAGGTAGATCACCGCCACCGTACCCCAGAACAGGGCCGCCAAGGCCCGGCTTGCCAGCGCGCCTGTCATGATTGCAACCTCGTGCCTCGCACCAGCAGCAACAAGGGGGCCACACACAACAAAATCACCAGCACCAGAACCGATGCAAGCGTTGCCGCCATCGGCAAATCATAGGTGCCCTTCAACACTGACAGCATCACCTGCGCCAGCACCGGGCGCAGACCGCCGCCCAGCAGTGTTGGCACGGCATAATCGCCCACGGCGACGATAAAGGTCAGGGCGGCCCCGATGATCCACCCCGGCAGTGCCAGCGGCAGTACCACCTCGCGAAATGCCGTCCAGCCGGTGCCGCCCAACACGGCATTCGCCTCGATCAGGCGGCGGTCGATGGTGACCATGCTTGAATAGACCATGAGCGTGACCAGCATGATCCCGAAAAGCCCAAGCCCAAAGATCGACGCAGGCAGGCTGTAAAGAAACCCGAACGCGGTGTCAGGCCCCACCACCCACCGCAACCCCGTGCCGACAATGCCGCTGTCGGCCAACACCATCTGCCAGGAAAAGGCGCGGATGGTGAAACTGGTCCAGAACGGGGCGACAAGGATGAACAGCATCAGCACCCGCCGCCGTTCGGTCACGCAAAAGGCCAGATACCAGGCCAGCGGCCAGGCCAGAACCGTGGCGATGACAACGACGGATATCGCCAGGATCAGGGAGCGCAGCAGCGCATCCGTCAGCGTCGTTTCCGCCAGGAAGCGATGGTAGTTGTCTAGCGAAAGGCCGGTCGCGCCTTCGGTCGTCAGGGAAAGGCCAAGGGTGTAAAGGATAGGCAGCAGGAAGAACCCCGCCATCAGCACCAGCGCGGGCAGGATCCCCTGCCATAGGTTGGCGACCGGTTGGCGGGACATCACCAATCGACCAGCAAGGTCCGCATCATGGCCCCGTCGATGCAGTTGGTGCGCAGCGGAACGGCCAGCAGGTAGGGACTGTCCGACCCCCAGAGGCCAATATCGCGCAGATCCTCGACAAATGGCACGTTGCGATTGAACACGGCATGATGGGTGACGAATTCGCTGTTGTAGACATGCCGGTAGGGCATTTCGCGCGCAACATGATCCTGCGGAAAATCGATCACAATGGCCTTGGGTCCCTGATCCAGCAGCCAGTTGGCCGCCGCAACTTCCAGATTCGGGGCTGCCAGATGCCAAGTGTGGCTTTCATAGCCCATGCGATTGGTCAGATCCGACCGCAGCACCACCATGTCGCCTGGCTGGATTACCCCGGCGCGGGCGGAAATGATCTCGGGTGTCAGGGGCGTTGGCATGGGAAGATCGGACAGGTCGATAATCTTGGTACGGCCGGTGAAAACATCGAGCCCTTCGTTCGGCAGTTGCTGCATGGTCAATCCGTCGCGGCGCATATGGCGAGGGGCATCGCAATGGGTAAAGCCATGGCCGCGCACGGTAAAGTGAATCTCGTCCCGGTCAATGCACGTGGCGGGGTCAGCATCATTCACATCGATGAACCAGCGCCAGTGGTTGAACAACGGGGTCGAGACATCCAGCATCCGCGGATTGTCCTTAGGCCAATCCGTAAAGGCGACAGGACGGCAAGGCGAAGTGGTGGCGCGCGGGATGGCAAGGGGCAAGGACAGCAGGAAGACCTCGGCCTGCGCAATGGAAGACAGGTTCATCGCGTTCTCGGTCACCAAAAGACCCGCCGCATGCAGCGCCGCACGGAAAGCAAAGTTCGGGTTCGGGATATCGCCGTCAAACAGCGGGCGACGCGGGGTAACGGGGTCGCAGGGGATATCCAGCACGACATGAACATAGCCAGCGGAGGCAATCAGCGTGGCAAGACCCGCATCGAACACCGGCACCTCGCGCCAATAGGCCAGATGACTGTTGCGGTGCCGGTCGGCATGGCTGGTGCGCAGGATCAGCAGCTTGCGCTGATGCGGGTTGGCCAGATGCGGGCGCAGGTCATCGGGCATAATCCATGGCCCGGTGGCATCAAGTACGGTGGCCACGCCGGCAATGGCTTCCAAGGGATAGGCATCCAGCCGCAAGGCCCCGGCAATCCGCCAGCCGGGGGCAGAGACAAAGGAAAACCCCGAGCCGCGCCATTTCAGGCCATATTCCTGAAACTCATCCCCACGCCCCGGATCCTGACTGACAAAGGAATGGCTCTGCCAGTGGAAATGCGGCTCGATGGTCTGGGCGCAGTCGATGATCGGCATTCTGTCACCAAAAGGGGGCCGCGCCCAAGCCGGGCGCAGCCGAAGGCTAGCAATGAATCAGGCGTTCTTGAAGCTTTCCCACGATGACAGCCAATCAGCATCATTGTCGGGCATCTTGCGGGGCGACAGGTTTGCCATGAACACCTTGTCGAACTTGTCGAGGTCAGCAAGGTTCAGCAATTCGCGCTTGTCCATCGGCAGGGCTTCGGCAGCCATCTTGTTCGGCACCATCGAGTAATAGGTCTTGGCGACCGCCAGCTTGGACTGGAAAACCGGACCCGAGATGTACTGCAAGAACTTGATTGCGTTCTCCGGGCGCGGCGTGTTGGCGGCGATGCAGGGTGCCTGATCCCAGGTCACGCCACCCTCTTTCGGCACCACAGCCTTGAACGGCAAGCCCGAATCGAACATGCCCGCCTGCACCCACTCGCCTGCGATGGCCAGATCGAACGATCCGCCCGCCAGCGCCTGCTGCACCTGGCTGGTTCCACCCACCATGCCAACCTGCGGGCGCAGGGTGGCCATCGTCTCACCCAGCTTGCCAAAGGCGGCTGCGTCCAGATCATAGGGATTGGCGTTGCCGTTATACTTGGAAATACAACCCATGTTGGGCAGATACCAGTCGAAGAGCGCAACCTTGCCCTTGACCTTTTCGTCGAACAAAAGCGCCCAGGACGAGGCATCTTCTTCGCTGTACTTGGTGTGGTTGTAGGTGATGCCATAGTAACCGAAGCGGTTGACGATCGCATAGCGCTTGCCATCCATCATCGTCGGCGCCCAATTGGCGATGATCGGGAAATAGTCCGCCAGCGGATAATCGGCATCATCAAGCGCCATCAGCACGCCCTCGGCGGCAGCCTTCGGGATGAAGGACGATGTCGGCGTCATGATGTCAAAAGTGCCGGGTGGCGATGTCTTGACCAGCGCCACCATTTCTTCGTCCGACCCATCATGGATCTTGAGGTTGACGGTAATACCGGTTTCAGCCGTAAAGGCATCCAGCATGCCGGGCTCTTCATAGCCGCCAAAAGCTAGCACGTTGACAACGTTTTCCTGTGCAAAAGCCGGGCGGTTCCATAGCCATGGCAGCGCCACGGCCGCACCCGTGGCGGTCGTCAAAAGCTTGCGTCGGCTGAGTGTCGTAAGCGATGTTTCAGACATTTTCCTTGATCCCCGTTTGCGATGTGCGCAGTTGCTATTCAGAACTTGCTTCCGGCAGCATTTTGTTGACAATCTGCAATATAGACAGTCTGGAACACCGGTCAACGCGTAGTATCAAGGGCCAGCGGCCAACGGTTTGCCCCCGCTGTCACAGTATCAAAGAATGAGGGAACGAGTGGCAGGCAGAGCAGTGTTTGCATGAAAAGCAGGCAAGAAATGGATCAGCCGACCATGGCAATTGGTGTGCGCCCATCTTTTCGTCGGTCGCCGACGTTGGCACTTGTCGACGAAATGGAGGCGGCCCGGCAGGCAGGCCAGAACGTTTTGTCACTGTCGACACCCAGTTTTCCCCGCAGTACTGACCTGCCGCTGGCCCCATTGGCAAATGGGTTGCGGCTGTCAGCCCCCGAGGGCGATTCCACCTTGCGCACCGCTGCGCGGGCGGGGCTCTTCGGGCGATGGGCGCTGCCTGACCATGATCTGTGCATTACCGCCGGGGCAAAGGCCGCACTCTTTGCAATTCTGCGCATTGCAGGCGAACCCGGTGCGCGCGTGATCGTGGCCGCCCCCGCCTGGCCAAGCTATGACGATATCATCCATCTCGCAGGGCATCTGCCAGTCACCCTTTTGACCCGCGCTGAAGACGGGTTTCGTCTGGATCCGGCAGACCTGACCCGGCTTTTGGCCGAAACGGGCGCAAGGGCCGTCTTGCTGGCCAATCCCGGCAACCCGACCGGCCAGGTTGCCAGCCAGGCCGAGCTGGCGGCTGCCATGGCCGCCTGTGCCGCTGCCGACGCCTTGCTGGTGCTGGATGAAAGCTTTTCCGAGATCATCGCAGATCATCCGGCCTGGGCTGCTTCGGTTCTCGACCCGCATCCCAACCTTGTCATCATCAATTCCTTTTCCAAGAACCACCACTTGCAGGGCCAGCGCGTCGCTGCCTGTCTGCTGCACGCCACCCTGCGAGAGGATTTCATTGCAGTACATCAGTCGCTGATGTCATCGGCTCCCAGTCTGGGACAGGCCGCTGCATTGGCCGCCCTGCAGGCAGGCGAAGGGATGGATTACAGCGCTCCCCGCCGTATTGCCGTGGAACTGATCGCGCGCGCAGGATGGTCTTGCCTTGCCAATCAAGGCACGTTTTACCATTTCCCGCGCCTGCCCGATCTGCCCCGCACGCTAGAACGGCTCCGGGACGTTGGTCTTTACGGGCTAACGGGGGATATCTTCGGCCCACCTTATGCCAACCATTTGCGCCTGTGCTTTGGCAGGCCCGAGGCTGAAATGGCCGAGATACTGCGCCGGGTAGACAGCGCAGGCCTGTTGGGCAAGAACTGATAACATGGTTGATATCATCTCTCCCAACACTGGCATGGTCATCGGGCAGTGGAGCCCGGACAGCCTGCAGCATATCGGCACAGTACTGGACGGCCTGCCCGCCGCAATGGCAGCTTTGGCGGCCACCAACACAAGGCGGGCGTTCCTATCCGCGGCGGCGATGGCATTGGAACAGGCAAAGGCCGGTTTGGCGGCCGTGATCCTGGGGGAGGTGGGCAAGACCCCTGCGGAAGCCGCAGATGAGGTTGATTATGCAATCAGTTTTCTGCGCCATGCGCTGACGCAGGTGCAGGACGGGCACCAAAATGAAGGCGAGCGGCGGTTGCGTGTTGTCGCGGCTGGGCCGGTGCTGGCGATCACGCCCTACAATGATCCCCTGGCAGGGATTGTCCGCAAGATCGCCCCCGCCATTGCAGCAGGCTGCCCGGTTGTGGTCAAGCCTTCGGCGCTTGGTCATCTGACCGCCCGTGCATTGTTCGACGCCTTGGCAAATGTGGCCCCTATCGGGGCAGTTGCGATGGTGAACCATGCGGACCGCGATGTGCTGGGGCGGCTGATCGCCGATCCGCGCTTTCGCGTGCTCAGCTTTACCGGGTCAACGCCAACCGGCATGGCCATTGCAGCGCAGGCGGGGCTGAAGCGGCTAGTGCTGGAACTGGGGGGCAATAACCCGTTCCTCGTGCTTGATGGCGCGGACCTTGACCGCGCCGCCGCCGATGCCGTAGCGCGAAAGACGCGCGCTGCCGGACAAGCCTGTTCCGCGCAAAACCGCATCTATGTGGTAGACCCACTATACCACGCGTTTCGCGACCGTTTCCTTGATCGGCTTTCGGCCATCACCTTTGGCGCCTCTGATGGCGGGGTGGCCATGGGGCCCGTACGGTCTGTGCGTGATCTTGACCGGTTAAAGGCTCTGTCTGGCCAAGGGCAGGCCTTTGGCCGATGCACCGCCTCTGCCCCATTTGCCTTTGGCCCCGTGGTGCTAGATGACGACACCGCCCTGCGTGAGGCGGAGGCTTTTGGGCCGCTCGTCTCGCTTTGCCCCGTGCCAGACCGCGCTGCGGTATTGGCGTTGGCCGCGCGCGAAGAGCAGGCGCTGGTCTGCTATCTTTACGGCGACGTCAGCCCCGCCGATCTGGGCCCATTGCGCTTTGGCTCGCTCGGTATCAACTCGACCCGCATTCAGGGGGCCGAGGTGCCGACCGGTGGCTTTGGCACTGCCGGGATCGGTCGCGAGGGGGGCCTTTGGGGCCTGCAGGAATTCCAGACCACAATCAACGAACGCTGGGGATAGTCATGCGCGAATCAGTCAGCACACCTGATGCCCCAGCGTCAACGTCACCGGTGGCCCTTGGCACGAAGGGCGGCGGGATGGTGTTCGTATCAGGCCAGATGCCCCGTGATCCGCTGACGGGTTTGATCCCGCCAGATGAGGCCGCACAAGCGCGGTTATCGATGCAGCATTGCCTTACGATCCTGAAGGCTGCAGGGTCAGGGCCGGAGAAGGTGATGATGGCTTGGGTCTATGTCACCGATCTGACCGTGAAACCGGCAGTCAACGCGGTGTTTCGCGAGACCTTTGGCGACACACCGGTCGCGCGCAACATGGTCGCAGTTAGCGATATAGGCGACGCGGCAGTGGTCGAGATCTCGCTTATCGCACTTGCCTGACAGCAGAGGTCAGTATCGCGGCGGCTTCTTCAATCTCGGCCCCGGTCACCGTCAGCGGCGGAACCAGTCCAATCACATTGCCGTCAGTCCCGCATTCCCAGGTGACCAGACCATTGGCCAGCGCCCAAGCTCTGATCTCTTTCGTACGCGGTTGGTCCGGATTGCCCTTGGCATCCACAAAGGGAAAGCCAAGCATTGCGCCTGTCCCGAAAAGCGAACCAAGGGGTTCCAGCAACGCGCGCAAGTTTGCCTCGATCAGCGGCGCGCGGGCGGGCAGATCTTCGTCGATCAGGGTGGAAAGGGTCGCAAGACTGGCCGCCGCCGCGAGTGGATGCATCTGGAAGGTCGAAGATTGCATGCCCGCAGGCCAGCCCTGCAGCAGCGCCGCCGTGCCTGCAACCATCGCGCCGGGTAAACCGCCGCCCGCGGCCTTGGCCAGGATCATCAGGTCGGGCACAACGCCTGTGTGTTGAAAGGCAAAGAGCCTCCCCGTTTTGCCATAGCCCGTGAAAACCTCATCCAGAATCAGCACCACGCCATGCCGGTCCGCGCCCTTGCGCAGCAGCGGCAGGAAACGGGCAGGCGGTACCCGCATTCCGGCGGTTGCCTGGAAAGGTTCGACGATGATGCCTGCAATGTCGCCGGGCGCCAAAGCCGCATCCAGCAGCGGCACCAAGGCATCAAGGTCGCCCTCCGTTTCCGGCCATGGCAGATGGTGCGTAGCTGCTGGTGGCAAGACCAAACCGGCGTTCCTTCCTTTGGCCGCGCTGACGGCAAGTGCCCCCAACGTACGCCCGTGATAAGACCCCTGAAACCCTACAAACCGCTGCCGACCGGTCGCATGGATCGCGGCCTTGAGCGCAACTTCCGTCGCCTCGGTGCCATTGGTGGCGGGGTGAAAGACCGACAGGGCCGGGGGCAGCACATCCACCAACCGCTCCATCAAAGCGATCTGGACCGGGGCGTGAAAATGCGGCCCAAGATGTAGCACCCCGGTTGCCGCCTGATCGGCTAGCGCTTGCAGAATGGCCGGATGGCCATGTCCAAGAACCGAAGTGCCCGACCCGCAGGCAAAATCAAGGTAGCCCCGACCCGCCGTATCATAAAGCCGCGTGCCCCGGCCCCAGCCAAAGACCGGCGGATCGGAGGTGACCGACAGCGCCTTGGTGCCCGAGGACAGATGCCGCGACAGGGGCACGCGAACCGGGGTCACCCCGAAAAGCCGACCCAGATGCGGTCGGTCAGGATCGACCCCCAAAAGCTGGCAGGCATGCCAGACCAGCGCTGCCGTGGCCGCGATCACCGGCTTGCCCAAGGCCGCCTCAAGCCGGGCGACCGAACCGCCCGTGCGCAAACCGCCGCCCATCATAACAATCGCCTGCGCATCGGGGTGGTTGGCAGCCTGCGCCGCCTTGGCCCAGAAATCCGCCTCTTGCCCGGCTATGCCCGTCTCGTCGTCAAAACTGCGCCGCGCCTCGCCAACAACGGCGATCCCATGGCCGCGCAGAAAGGCCCGACCCGCCGCCGTCACCTCTGCATCGTAGGGCGAAGTGATGGCGACCCGGTTCAGACCCAGCGATTGCAGGGCAGCGACGATGGCGGTTGACGGTGTGCTGCCCGCCCGCGCCCCACTTGCCTGCGCAATCGCGCGGCCCTGCGCCAGATCATGGCCGATACCAAGGATGAAGGACCCGGCATGATCCCCGGTGACAATCACATCCGGATACGCCTCGGCCAGCACCCGTGCGGCGGCAACCATCGGGCCAAGATCAGCCGAGGCAGCAAAGGTCGCCTGATTCAAGGGCTGATCCGGCAAGGTGCCGGGATAGCGCGCGGTCAACCAAACCACGCCATCTGGCAGATAAGACCAGAATTCGTCGTCGTTCAGCCCGTCGCCGGGAAACAAAAATCCGATCCGGCCCGCAGAACCCAGCATCTAATGACCCAGAATGTTGTCAAGAAACCGCACAAGGCGCGGATGCGGTGGTGCGTCAAAGAACTCCCGCGGCGGGGCCATGGCAACGATCCGCCCCTGATCCATGAACCCGATCCGGTCGGCCGCGCGCCGGGCAAAGCCCATCTCATGCGTGACCACGATCATGCTCATCCCACCCTGACCCAGTTCCACCATCACATCCAGCACCTCGCGGATCGTCTCGGGGTCCAGCGCCGAGGTCGGCTCGTCAAACAGCATCAAGACCGGCTCCATCGCCAAGGCGCGTGCAATGGCCACGCGCTGCTGTTGGCCGCCCGACAGCCCTGAAGGCAGTTTGTCGGCATGCCCCGCCAGTTGTACCCGATCCAGCAGGGTTTCAGCCCGCGCATCCGCCTCGGCCCGCGATAGTCCCAAAAGTTTGCGCGGCGCGATTGCGATGTTTTCGCGTGCGGTCAGGTTCGGGAACAGGTTGAACTGCTGAAACACCATGCCCACCCGACGGCGTAGTGCCTGCAGGTCACCTGCAGGTGCGCCTTCGACCACAACAGTGCCGATGTCGGGCTCTTCCAGCCGGTTGATGCAGCGGATCAGCGTGGATTTGCCCGATCCCGACGGCCCGCAAATCACCAGCCTTTCCCCCCGGCTCAGGTCCAGATCGACCCCGTCCAGTGCGGTAAAGCTGCCAAAACGTTTGCCCAGACCGCGCACTGTCAAAAGGGTCATGCGCCAAGTCCCCTTTCCAGCCGTCGTGACAGCATCGTCACGCCGCCAATAATGATCAGATAGAGAACCGCCATTTGCACCAGAATTTCAATCACCACGAACGTCTCAAAGATCAGCGACTGCCCCACCTGCGAGATTTCGTGGACCGAGATCACCGACAAAAGCGACGACGCCTTGATCAGATTGGCAAACTCGTTGGTCAAGGGCGGCAGGATGCGACGCATGGCCTGTGGCAGCAAAATCTCCAGCACCGCCCGCCAGCGCGCAAAGCCCAAGGCAAGCGCAGCCTCGAACTGGCCCTTGCCAAGGCTTTCGATGGCTGAGCGGATGATTTCGGCCGCATAGACCGCGCCAACGACCCCAAGCGCCAGCACCCCGCACCAAAACCCCGACAAGACCACCCCAAGCTTGGGCAGGGCAAAATAGCAAAATGCGATGACCACAAGTGGCGGCAGGCCGCGGATCACCTCGATGAACGCCTGCACGATGGCCCGCAATGGCGCAGGGCCCAGCAACCGGGCCAACGCCAGCGCCGGGGCCAGAAGGCACGCAAGGCCCAGTGACAGCAAGCTGACTTGCAGCGTCACCCCTGCAGCCCGGATCAGGCGCGGCAGATATTCGAAAAAGGCGGCCCAGTCGAAACTCATCTTGCAAAACTGCCGGAATCCGCCAATGCGCCTGCAGCTGACAGCCGCCGTTCCAGCACCGAGGCGATCAGGCTGACACCAAAGATGAAGATGAAGTAGAGAAAGCCTTCAACCACGATCACCTCGGAAAATCGCAGGTTGGCGGAACTGATCGACTCAGCCGCCTTGTGCAACTCAAACAGGGTGATCACTGACAACACGGAAGACGCCTTGATCAGTTGCGACAGCTCATTCATCACCGGGCCGACCATGCGCCGCGCCGCTTGTGGCAGGATGAACTGGCGCAACGTGGCGCGACGGTCAAAGCCAAGCGCTGCAGCCGCCTCCCACTGGCCCTGTGGCACCGACTGCACGGCTGACCGGCCAATCTCGATCTGGTAGCCAGCGGAGTTCAGCACGAGCGCGCCCACCCCCATGATGAACAAGGGCAGTTGCAGGCCAAGCTTTGGCAACAGGAAGTAGATGGCAAAGATCTGGATCAGGATTGGCGTTCCGCGCACAAAGAACACCCAGGCATCAATGGCACGCGCGGCCGGATGCCTGTCTGGCAGTTCGGCGCGCCGCGCCCCCAAGGCAAGGCCAAGGGGCGTGGCGATGGCAAGGGCGGTGATGGACAAGATCATGGTCAGGCCAAGGGGCGGCAACAGCCGCACCATAACCTGCCCCATGAACATTGGATCCATGACCGCGTGATGTCCTTACCAGGTCGGTGCAGTAGCCGGCAGTGCCGCGACGAAGGACTGACCAAACCACTTGATCTGCAGAGCCTCCAGCTCGCCCGAGGCAGCCATTTCGGCAATGAAAGCATCAAAGGCCGCGCGCAAGCTGTCGTCTTCCTTGCGGAAGGCGGCAGCAGTCCATGCGCCTTCAAAGGTGCCATCGCAATTCCACGGCATCGCAACCAGATCAGGGTTGGCCTTGGCGCCTTCAAGCAACGACACGATGGACGAGGAATAGCCCGCCACACGCCCGGTTGCCAAAGCCTCATAGGCCAGCGCGTCATTGTCAAAGGTCTGCAGATCGCCGTCAAAGGTAATGCCCTTTGCCTCGGCGCAGGCTTTCAGCATGTCAATCTGCGGCGTGCCCGCACCCGCACCCGCAACCATGCCTGCAAGGCCCGCAAAATCGCTGATGCCGCTCGCCTTGGTCACCAACAGCCCCGAGGCTGCATCCATGTAAGGGACCGAGAAGTTGACCTTTTCATGGCGCACTTCGGTCGCGGTCATGCCGCCCAAGATCATGTTGAACTGGCCGCTGTAAAGCGATTCCAGAACGGTGGACCAGTTGGTGTCCACCGGCACTGCCGTCACGCCAAGGCTGGCCGCAAAGGCGTTGCCAAGGTCGATGTCATAACCCACGATATTGTTGTTTTCATCGCGGAATTCAAACGGGCGGTATTGCGCTTCCAGCCCGAATTTCAGTTCGCCTGCTGCCTTGATATCAGCCAGGGCATCAGCTTGGGCAATGGTGCCTGCGACCGCGGCAAAAGCCGCGCCAAGCAATAGTGAATGCCAGTTCTTCATGGTGTCTTCCTTTCCTGTTGGGTGTTTGGTTTTGTGTTTGCGGCTGCTTGCATTAGTTTTGGCAGGTCGATCCTTGGGCGGCACAGGCCCGGGTCTTGCGCAAAAAGCGCCTCGAGCGTCACGGCCACATCGGCAAGCCACGCGTCGCGGTGCAGCGGGCCGACAATCTGCAAGCCAAAGGGCAGGTCGTCCGGCCCCTTGCCGCAGGGGATGACCACGACCGGATTGCCCATCAGTGTCACGCCATAAGCAATTGCCTCCCACCGCAGGTAATTTGCCATTGGCTCGCCGTTGATCTGGCGCGGCCATTCGTCTTCATGGCGGAACGGTGGGACAGAAGCTGCGGGGGCAAACAGCAAGTCGTAACGGTCGAAAAATGCCTGTGACGCACGATGGATGCGGGCGTGTTCGCCAAGCGCCCAGGCCGCATCGGGAATGCCAAGCGTCAGTGCGCGCTCAACCTCGTACACCACATTTTCGGCCAGCGCGGATTTATCACGATCATAGATTTCCTTGAAATCATGCAGGAATTCAAGCGACCGCATAACCTGAAGCACCTGGTCCACCGTCGAAAGATCGGGGCAAGCCTCGTCCGCCGACCGGAAGAACGCGGCCACCTGTGCCATCCTGGCACGAAAGGTGGCGCGCACCCCATTGTCGATGGGGCAAAAGCCCAGATCTTCGGATATGGCGATCCGCAAGCCTGCCAGCTCTGGTGTGGTTGGCGCATCAAACCCCGGGTCGCGTCGCTGCGAGAGCGGATCAAAAGACTGCGCGCCCGCCATTGCCGACAGCAAAAGCCGCGCATCCCGTGCCTCACGTCCCATCGGGCCTTCGACGTTGAAGGGAGAGAACCCGAAAGCCCGGCGTTCATTGGCAACGGTTCCAGCCGAAGGACGGATGCCGGTTATGCCGTTGAAGGCCGCCGGCGTTCGCAGCGATCCCGCGAAATCTGACCCCATCGCCAGCGGCACCATGCCCGATGCAAGCGCCACTGCCGTGCCGCCTGACGATCCAGCCGCCGTATAGCGCACGTCATGCGGGTTGCAGGTCGTGCCCCACAACGGGTTTGACGAGGTCGCCCCAAAGCCCAGTTCGGGAATGTTGGTTTTGCCCACCACGATGGCCCCCTGCCGTTTCAGATGGGCCACGATGAATTCGTCTTTGGTGATCAGGTTGTCCTTGTAGAGGTGCGACCCATAGGTGGTACGCAACCCCGCCACATCATTCATATCCTTGATACCAATGGGTAATCCGTGCAGCGGGGGCAGCACGTCACCCCGCATCACGCAGGCCTCGGCGACCTTGGCCTCGACCAGTGCCGCCTCGGGCCGCATGTCGCAGAACGCGATCAAAAGCGGGTTAAGCTCTGCGATCCGGTTCAGCGATGCCTCCATCACCTCGACTGGCGATATGGCCTTGGCACCAATCAGTGCGCGAAGTTCAACAGCGGAAAGATCTGCAAGCACTGCGGTTCTGCCCTTCAGCTAGACGAATGAAGACACGGCGATTTTGTTGACAATTTACAAAGAGAGTCAAGTCATGAGCGGAATTGTAAGGCGTTCAATGCCCACCGCCGCAGTAACTGCTCAGTTCTTAAGCAAACTGGGCGAGCCGTTTGAGCGACACAGTGAAAGTATGCGGCGTTTCCCAATGCTTCGGTCTGTAATTGCGGCGGGGCCCGCGCGAAACCCCAACCGACAATCCCGCATTGCGCATAACCCTACCAACGCGCTTCGCAAAACGCCAAAGGATCGGCCCGCATGATCTGTGAAACGCCGGGAGGGACGACCTAATCTGTTGTGGGCCAACCCGGGCAGCCAGTTCCGCCTTGGCCTGCGCGATCTTGTCGGGGTTGATCATCAAATCGACCACCGCAAGGGCCAGCGCTTCGGACGCCGTCAACGGCCCCGCATCGCTGGCCGTGTGGCCTGACAACGCGGTCCACGCCCAGTGATGGATCGGAACGCCTGTCGGATAGGCCCAGTTGCCCCGGCCAGGCGGCACGATCCAGCTCGCATCGCCGTCATCCTGTGCATAATAGTCGATGCCGTCATTGAAAAAACTGATGGCGCGGTGCAAATCAAAAGGCTTGCCGGGCGACGCAACCAGCGAAAGGGCTTCCATGAAGGCGATGTCGGCGGCAGACCATTTCGGCACGCCCACAATACGCAGGCTTTCATCCAGAACCTTGCCCAGCACGTCATTGGCCAGATAGCCCCTGCAGGCAGACACGAATTTTTCTTCAACCTCGACGCCGGTCCTGGCGGCAACATCCCGGAAAATCCGCTCCATCCCGTGGTAGGCTGCCATCACCGGCTCCAGGTCGCGGTGACGCAGCAAACACCACAGGCGCACTTCATCAGGCATCACACCGGGCATGATGCCGGCGGACCGGAACACGTGCTTTTCGTTGATACCCGGAAACTGCTCTGGCAAGGCCGCAACAAAAGCCGCCACGGCCTCTTCTGCGGTCTTCAGCGCGTTTCGCAAATCCCCCATGCCGGCATGGGCACTGTCGCCGCTCCCCTGCATACTGGCTATGGCGCGCGGTCGATCAACACGGCGTCGTTCTTGAGGAAATCCTACAATCGAAGCGAGACAAGCGGGCCGCAAAGCGGCTTTTGATCAATCTGATGAAACGTTGGGGCTTCGTGCCTAAACGGATCAGTACGGACAAATTGCGATCCTATGGTGC
>Ga0164293_10001446_pt1 | contig 19791 bp, 18 predicted proteins | sample GEODES118metaG_FD_111487 | JGI IMG/M metagenome (GOLD analysis project Ga0164293, IMG submission 111487) | Eutrophic lake water microbial communities from Lake Mendota, Wisconsin, USA - GEODES118 metaG | ecosystem: Environmental > Aquatic > Freshwater > Lake | place: USA: Lake Mendota...
ACTTACACCCACACTTATTGCAGACGTATCCATCTTTCCATTTTAGCTCAGCTAAATATTGAAGACATGAATTCTGATCTGAAAACTTTTGTTGAAATTCAAATGCTGAAAGTGTTGAAAACATAACTAATATATTTAGTGCAAAAATACTAAATAATTTAGACTTATCAAAGAACTGTGTTAGTTTTGCGGCTAATCTTTATTGTCCTATTACTTTATTCTGTATATGAAAAGCACATTAGTTTCTTGTTTGACTCTGTGGGAAGTCGGGAGAAACAGTTATGTAGTAAGGCTTTTAACATAGCTTCACAAGGAAAGTGGGATGCAGATGCTGTTGGTTATTTTCAGAATAAGCTATCAGAGTTGATAAAAAATAAACCAAACTCACTAATAGAGTTACTATCATCAAAATCTTTAGAGGCAATAAATAATTTTTGGTTTTTTATTTTTGATGGTTCTAGCTCAAATGATATACAGATAAAAGAACTATTTAATAATATTTACTTAAAGATTAATTCAATAGATAAGAAACAAGGTAGTTTGCTTTACAAAAAATTTAATGAAATGTATAAATAAGCTTCTTTGTTATGTGTAAACCTTTCTTGCTATAGTGTCTCTTAGAAAAACATTCCGGTGCTTGTGTTCCAAAGCATCATCTGTGCCTTCAAAGTTTCTCTGTTTGCAACAGTTTTTTTGTACCCCTACCCATTCGCCATCCAAATCAAAATCATTACATTTACTTTATAGCAAAAGCTCTTTGAACAAATAACCTCCTCCACGGGGAAGGATATTGGAGGAAACGCATTATTATCCGTTTGGGTTGACGATGGCTGGGATATCTTCTAAAGCCGCAGGCTCACTCACAAATAATTATAAATACAACGGCAAAGAACAACAAACAAAAGAGTTCTCTGATGGTTCAGGATTAGAGCTTTATGATTTTGGAGCAAGACAACATGACCCACAAATTGGACGTTGGACAACTATAGACCCATTGGCACAAAAACGTGATTGGGTGACACCATACAACTACGTCCAGAACAATTCATTGAATAGAATTGACCCAAATGGTTTGACAGATTATACATTAGATAAAAAAACAGGGGATGTGCAACAAATAGGCGAAAAGAACGATGACCCTGATAGAATACTTAAAACAAACCGGAAAGGGGAAGTAAAATATAAAAAGAATGGTGAAGCTAAAGTGGCAATGGGTGGTATAGAAAAAGGAATTTTAAAAGATGGAATAAATTTTCAAAAAAATGATAATGTTATTGCTGTTGGAGGTAAAGGACAACCAACTGTTGATGGAGTTAAATCTTTCACAGTACAGCTTTCAGAGTATATTGGAAAAGAAATTAAAGGATATTCGTATTCATCGGATGGCACTAAAAATGCCACAGATATGGTATTAGGAAAATATGTTGATAATGAATTTCAAAAATCATATGGTACACCTCAAGGACTAATGGAAAAATACGGAGTCAATTATTCAAATAATAATATTTTACAGGATTTTCATACTCATCCAAAAGGCGAATTAGGAGCAACTCAATCTGCACCGGAACTTTCAGCCGACGTCAGAACTCTTCAAAATGATAAGCCGCTACTACCCAATGCAAGTTTTATTATTCTATATAGAATTGCAGGCCAGGTAAAGCCAGCAGAATACGATTATACTCATGAATATACACCTAAAAAGGATTGAAAATTAGATGAAAAAATTATTTATCACTTTTATTGCAATCATTGTTTCAGCAAGCATTCTTTATTCTCAGAATAAAATAATCAAAGGACGAGTAATTTCTACTGATTTTGAAAATGTGTCATTCTCATCGATTGTGATTAATGATACAATAGAAGTTGGCAAAACAGATTTGAATGGGTTTTTCAAAATAGAAATCCCTGTTTTAGAGAAAAAACTATTATTTAGATCTGTTGGACTTGAGTCAGCGATTATAGAGTTTGTAGATACATGTAATGAAGTTGAGGTTATTATGATGTTAAGTGGTACTTATGATTTTATGACTCCCAAAAAGGTAGATAAGCGTAGAATGGAAAGATTTAAAAAACTGCCAGAATTACATAAAGAAGCCTTTGAAAAAGGAATATTTAAAACTGATAAGGATTGTTATACACAACAGTTTGTACCTCATTATAAGAAAAAGCAAAAGTGATATCACAAATAAAATCATAAGCCGAAGATATGCGGCTTTTGCTATTATGATGCGAAAGCTTTACGAGTGTTAGCAGCTTCTTCCATTACGAGTTTCCTCAACCCTCTCTGGCCCAGTGTTCCAAATTTATCCACTAAGGTGGGGGTCACAGATGACTACAATGTCCCCGGGTTTGCAACCGGTTTTTCGCCGCCGTTGGTGTTCCAAGAATTTCACCGCTGTTGGTCTTCACTAATTTCGCAATAAAAGAGCCACAACTATCAGACGCCGTCGTTTGCTGTTCTCACCAACGACATCAACTTTAAGAGTACTTCCTTTTGTCAATCCATATAATGAGTCAATATTTTCCATCTGGCGTCGGTGTTCCAAATTTACACGCTAAGGCGGGCAAGCACCGGTGTCTATAAAGTCCCCCGGTTTGCAACCGGTTTTTTGTATTACCCTGTAGGCGCTCCCCTTATTTTCATTCCACTTTTAGTTAGAGTTATCAAGTTAATCATCATCATTTTCAACTACTACACCCACTAAAAGGCTCACTTCCATTATAAATAGTCTCCGTTCCGGTTGATGGGGCACTAGCCGGCGTAAGTAAAGGAGGTATCAAAAAAAATCCTCGATTTGAAATTGATACCACCAGGGTATCAAAAAAAATCCTCGAATTGAAATTGATACCACCTGGGTATCAAAAAAAATTCTCCGATTGAAAATTGATACCTGCCGAAGTTGCTCAGTTTTTTTGCTTTTTCTGAAGCAGTATAATTACTCATTTCATGAACAGGAATACGCTTATGCTCACCACACCCTTCAGGGCTGTATATAAAGTGTTCGTTATGTTGGTATTTAACAGTACCAGCACCACCATACCACCAAACACTCCCGCAATGCTGAAAGGATACTGAAAGGGGTTTTACTATTTCTTTTTTCTTTTTGGGTGGTTGAACTGCTGCTTTTACGGTAGCCTTGCTCACAGTGGATGCCACCATACCGGCTTTTGCAGCATTTGCATAGCTATTGGTGATCATGGCCGGATTTGTTACGGGCGCTCCGGTTATAGAGCCTGCAATCACGAGTAGTGCAAGGCCGGTATAGTTTTTCCGTTTCGTGAAGACACGAATCAGTGCAATTAGGTATTGTTGAAGCGTATATTTTTCAATGGTCATGTTTTTTGTTTTTTTTAGTTAATGAAAATTGGCTGTACTGCAACCGTGGCGCTACCAGGTTATACCGGAACTGCCCTTACTTTTCCACTACCATTGACACCGGTGATAGGCAACCCCACATTCGGCCATAGCATTATTGGCCGGGATAGGGTTATAACTGCTGCCGGTAAACCCGGAAATGGTTAAGGATGCAAAAGAAAACAATTTTCAAATATGTTAGGGGTGGCAGGGGTGGCGCCACCCCATACTCAAGCCAGTAAAATCAAGGGAATTTTCTTAAAAAATAGTTTTTTTACTGCAGGGCTGATATCACGCAGCGGCGGAAGGAATTTACCGTTTCGTGAAGACACGAAGGCGGGGGCATTATATATCCCCAATTTTTTAATAGTATAAACGGCGACTATAATCTCCAAATAGATAATAAACCTGGTTATTATGATAAAGAGTACCATTCACTCACCAAAACCATCAAATTTAGTTAGCCTGTAATTTTCGGGCCGCTGATGATAACAGCAGGCTGTTGCGTATGGTTTTACAAAAACAACCAACTCAATTCAATATCATTTTTTCAAATAATAACTTGTACTTCTGCCGCCTGCTTCGTCTTTATGGAGGATGCCTTTTTGAACAAGATCGTTAATATCACGGACAGCCGTATCCGAAGAGCTCTTTGTGATTTTCGCCCATTTAGAAGAGGTAAGCTTTCCCACAAATCCATCCAAAAGTTTTGTCATCATCATTTTTTGGCGTTCGTTTAAAGTTACTCCATTATGCTTTTCCCAAAAGCTTGCTTTTTGTAATACTGAAGCAAGTGTTTCAGCAGTTGCTGATAAGGCGCGATCCAGGCAGCTTAAGAACCAAATAAGCCACTCTGTGACATCCAGTGTACCTTTCTGTGTTCTTTCAAGTATATCATAATATGCGTTGCGCATTTTCCTAATCTGCGCCGACATGCTATAAAACCTGTTACTACTGTTATCTGACCGTGCCAGTTGCATATCCGCAATAGCCCTCGCCACACGGCCGTTCCCATCATCAAATGGATGTATGGTTACAAGCCATAGATGCGCAATGGCTGCTTTTATCACAGCGTCCATATTAGTGTCGGCATTAAACCACTTTAGAAAAGCAGTCATTTCATCAGCCAGAAGATCCGAATCAGGCGCCTGGTAATGAACTCTTTCATGCCCCATTGCGCCGGAAACAACCTGCATCGGATCTGTTTTACTATTTTCACGCCAATTTCCCACAATGATTTTTTGCAACCCGCTTCTACCTGTTGGAAACAAGGCGGCATGCCAACCAAACATGCGTTCATCGGTAAGGGCATTTTTAAAATTTTGTGTTGCATTCAACATCATTTCAACTATGCCTTCAACATTCCTGTCAACAGGAACAATACCTGCAATTTCCAATCCCAATCTTCTAGCAATGGAAGAGCGAACCTGAGCTGCATCTAAAATCTCTCCTTCAATTTCGCTGGATTTCAGAACATCCAGTGTTAACGTATGGAGATTTGCCTCAGTTTGGAGGGTAAAGCCCAGGCTTTGCATCTGGCCAAGTAGCTTCCCCTGTTTATGGCGTACTTCGATGAGCAAAGGCATGATTATTTCTCCGACCCACGTAAAATGAGGCCATTCTTTAAGTTGATGTATGTAAAGTGGCATTTAGTAGTCTCCTTGCAACGAATGTACCCTGTTTTTTCCGTAAAATAAAACATTAACCGCAAATTATGCGATGAATAATGAGAATATTTATCGAAATTTTTAATAATTGACGCAAAATTTGCGGCGAATAAGGGCTTTATTCGCCGCAAGGGTATATTTAGTATCTGGTCTCTTGTAAAAAAGCAGAATCTCTATGAATCGTAAAATAATCAATAAATAATCGGATATTTTCCGATTATTCGTCTTTATATTTACAGAATGGAATTCATTGAAGCCATACAACCTTACGCAGGGCAGCCTATAACAAAACAAATCCTTCTACACCTGTTGAAGGATTATAAGAGACCAATCGATAAAATTCATGAACTGGTTAAAGCCGGCAAACTGGAATCCCTGAAAAGAGGTTTCTTCATTCCAGGCAAAAAACTTAATATTTCTGCACCCGAACCATTTCTAATCGCCAATCATTTATATGGCCCCAGTTATGTATCTTTTGATTCGGCATTGGCTTATTGGGGTATGATTCCTGAAAAAGTAAGTGAGTTTCATTCTGCAACTATTGCTCACTATAAAATATTCAGAACCCCATCAGGAAGATTCACCTACACCCATTTACCACTGCCCTGGTACAGTTATGGCATTCAGCAGGTAACTCTTGCAATAAATCAAAATGCACTCGTTGCTTCACAGGAAAAAGCACTTTGTGATAAAATTATTTCCACACCAGGTTTACAATTGAGAAGCCCAAAACAAACAGCCATTTTACTGATAGATAACCTGAGGATAGAAAAGCAAGCGTTAAAACAGATCAATCATCATGAAATTGAAAAATGGGTTGATTATGCTCCCAAAAAGGAAAGCATGCACATCTTGATTAAAACTTTAAAAGCATTATGATCAAGGAATGGCTGGCTGAATATCAGCCCAAAAATAGGGATGAAGCCGATCAGGCCCTTCGTGAAATTATCCAGGAAATTACTCTGGCAGGTTTGTATAGAAGCGGTTTTTTTGAGAAAGCCGCTTTTTATGGGGGCACCGCTTTAAGAATTTTTCATGGCCTCGAAAGGTTTTCTGAAGATCTCGATTTTTCATTGCTTGATGTTAATCCTGATTTTTCTCTTGAACCCTATTTACAATCAACAGTTAGGGAATTAGCTGCATTAGGGATAAAAGTGAGTATCCAGGATAAGGAAAAAATCAACAATTCAAAAATTGACTCCGCATTTTTAAAAGCCGATACGGTATGGAAGGAATTGGTAATACAAAGTATCATGAAACAGGAGAACCTTAATTCAGGAAAAGGGATAAAAATTAATATCGAAATCGATACAAAACCGCCACTTGGCTTTTCTACAGAAGAAAAATTACTGATCAGGCCATTTTCTTTTTATACAAAATGTTTTACCCTTTCAGATCTTTTTGCAGGAAAAATGCATGCCCTCCTTTTTCGAAAATGGGGCAACAGGGTCAAGGGGAGAGACTGGTTTGATATGGAATGGTATATCAGGAAAAATGTTCCCTTACATCTAAACCACTTCCGGATTCGCGCCATGGATAGCGGCGACTGGAGTAATGAACCCCTTAACCAGGAAAATTTAATTGAATTGCTAACAGAGAAAATCGATCAGGTGTCTTTTGATCTGGTTCGTAAAGATGTTACACCGTTTATCAAAGATGACAGTTCGTTAAAGATATGGAGTAGCCAGTACTTTAAGGATTTGATTAGATTGATTAAAACTATGTGATTTTCTACTCCTGTTTCCCCAGACTTTGTGCTTGGCTCAAGCACAAAAACTATTTTTCATATTTGATAATGAGGTTAATTTATTTGTTTCGTGGGTTATGCACAAAGGCATAATAAAATTTTTTTAGGTTGTAATACCGATTGGACAAACAATATAGTCCAATATCGGCTATCGCCTCATTGTACTATTTGTTTGATACCATCGGCATTGACTCTCGAAAGCATTCGGGATAAGATTTATAAAATATTGGCATATTATATAAATCACATTGGTATAACAGAAAGCGGCTGCATAAAAAAAGCACAACAAATCATTTGCTGTGCCTTTTTCTAAACCCTATATTAAAATTTATTTTCGATTCCCATCTGTATCCAACTCCACAATCTTATAACCAAACTTTTGTAATCCGGGCAAAATCTTTTCTTTATCACCCACCAGTAAAATATTCATCTTATCGGTTTGCAACCATTTTTTAGCAAGGGCATCTATTTCCGCTTTGCAAACAACCTAACAGGTTTTACGTAAAATAAAAAATGCCGCAAAATGCGGCATCTTCTTTCCCCATTATTTTCGGGATGGTGGGCCCACCTGGGCTCGAACCAGGGACCCTCTGATTATGAGTCAGATGCTCTAACCAGCTGAGCTATAGGCCCTGTTATTATGAATAACAGGCTGCAAAACTAACCAAATTAGCCTACTTACAAAAGGTATTTTGCGTTTTTCTAGTCTTTAACAACTGATTCCGTTGATTTTTCTTAAATTGACTCATCAAACAATCGCATTACCTATGCTCAAACTGCCCTCTCATATGGAATTACAATGCTTACCGAAAAAAATCGCCCTTAACTACAGTAGTCCATCCTTTATTGAATATTTTTCATTGATGGGTATCAAAACGCAGATGGGTATTTTAGCAAATAAATAAGCTTAGATATGTTGTTCCGTTTTATTAAATGCAAGTTTTGGGAAGAAATAAGGAACTGGCCTAGACATGGAAAACAGGGGTTATTCTGGCTATTGAGTCCTAATTTTGGGTGGAATGATAGTTTGAATGTAATCGTTTTGGCCGCATCATCACCTAAACATCCTCTCCAACCCGATGTTTATCAATAAGATTGGACTCATGGCGAAAATTTTCAAAACGGAAAATCATATACTGGATATACTTTGATGCTGGTCTTCATCATAATTCATAACTGATCATATAAATAGCGTATATGAATACACGAAAATTATTTTTTTTGACCCTGATTTTATCTTGTCTTACTTCAATCGCTTTTGCACAGCAAAATGTTTCAGTTAATTCACCCGATGCTCGGATAAAACTGGATTTCAGCCGATCTGCACAAGGTGTGATCAATTATGCTGTCCATTATAAAAATAAACCGGTAATTGCTGCTTCAGCACTTGGCTTTTCTTTAAGCGAACCAAAGTTGTTGATGGATCATTTTGATCTTATTGTCATTGATTCTACTTCACACGACGACACCTGGCAACCCATTTGGGGCGAAACCAAATCTATCCGTAATCATTACAAGGAGTTGGTTTTGCAACTTTCTTTTCCGGATACAAAGCCAATTAAACTCAACCTGATATTCCGTTTGTATGATGATGCTGTAGCCTTTCGATATGCTTTTCCTGAGCAGCCCGATTTACAGCATTTTGTAATTGCCGATGAAAATACTCAATTCGTTATGACCGGCAACCATATGGCATTTTGGATTCCCGGCGATTACGATACCAATGAATATCCATATCAGCATACCCGATTATCTGCCATTGATGCCAATGTTGGAAAATTGAATACCGAAATCGCAGTAAAAACAATTTTCGATGTCAACGCGGTTCAATCACCGTTGATGATGAAATCGGATGATGGCATATATATTAATATCCATGAAGCAGCTTTGCGTAATTATCCTGCCATGAACTTGTTGCTTAACAAAACAAACAACACTTTCAAAGCTGCTTTGGTTCCGGATGCCGTGGGCAATAAAGCTTATCTGCAAACACCTGCGGTAACACCCTGGCGCACCATTATCATCAGCGACCGGGCTGCTGATATTCTGGCATCTAAAACTATTTTGAATTGTAATGATCCTTCTGTGATTGGATTAACCGATTTCATAAAGCCCCAAAAATTTGTAGGTGTTTGGTGGGAAATGCATGTAGGCAAATCGAGTTGGGATTATAGTGGCGGGCAAGTAGGTTCTCAGCAATCATCCAAAGTGCCGCATGGCGCCAATACGGCCAATGTGAAACGATATATCGATTTTGCTGCCAAGCACGGCTTTGCTTCGGTATTGGTGGAAGGATGGAATACCGGATGGGAAGACTGGTTTGGTAAATGGAAGGAAGATGTGTTTGATTTTGTAACGCCTTATCCCGATTATGATATCGCCGCATTAGCCGCTTATGCCAAAGAAAAAAATGTGCGCATCATGATGCACCACGAAACATCTTCTTCGGTAACCAACTACGAAAGGCATATGGACAAAGCGTATGCCTTAATGAAAAAATATGGTATGAATGCCGTGAAGTCGGGTTACGTAGGAAAAATCATACCACGTGGTGAACATCATGATGGCCAATGGATGATTCGTCACTACGAGCGGGTTGCCAAAGCAACGGCTGCAGAAGGAATCATGGTGGATATGCATGAACCGGTACGCCCAACAGGTTTACATCGCACCTATCCAAACTGGTTGGCTTGCGAAGCCGCAAGGGGAAATGAATTCAATGCCTGGAGCAGTGGTAATCCTCCTGAACATGAAACCATACTTCCTTTTACCAGGCTAATCGGTGGCCCGATGGATTATACACCCGGAATATTTACCATCAAAATGTCGGCATACAACAAAGAGAAAAAAGAGCAGGTGCATACTACTTTATGCAAACAGTTGGCCTTGTATGTAACGATGTACAGTCCATTACAAATGGCTGCAGATTTGCCCGAGAATTACGAGAGCAAAATAGATGCTTTTCAATTTATCAAAGATGTGGCAACCGATTGGGATGATACCAAAATTCTGGAAGCAGAACCCGGAGATTATATCACTATCGCACGTTTGCAAAAGAATACACAGCGTTGGTTTGTTGGTACCATCACCGATGAACAAAGCAGGATTGCAAAAATCAATTTTAGTTTTTTGAATAACAAGTCACCGTATCTGGCAACCATTTATAAAGATGCTCCGGATGCAGACTGGATGGAGAATCCGGAAGCTTATGTGATTCAAAAAGTATTGGTGAACAGCAAAACCCAAATGCATATTAAACTTGCACCCGGTGGCGGAACTGCAATCAGCTTATTTCCGGCGACTGATGAAGATAAAAATATGTTTAAATATTATTCAGAGCAAAAGAAATAGACGGGGTTAAATAAAATACTTGCATGCTTTCACATGCCTTCTTTTTTTTTCATAAAAGCACAACAGCTAACCTTTAGTAATCTCAAAATAATTTCAACAAGTGTTTTTGAAAAAAAGTGAATCAAACAAGGTAAAGTTCATCCTCAACGAAAAAGAGATTTCTTTTTTATACCCGCACATGGAGCAAATTTGTAAGTTTATAACGCAAACGAATGAACGCAGTAAAAAATATTTTGTTTGATTTAGGCGCCGTTCTTATCGATATTGATTTTGAAAAGACGGCAGATGCTTTCCGGCATTTGGGCATCGATCGTTTTGAAGAGCAGTTTTCACAACTATCAGCTTCAACTTTGTTTGAAGATCTGGAAACCGGTAAAATCAGCAATGAAGATTTTTATGAAGCGATGCGCAGGCAGGTTCCTGAAATGAATTTAAGTGATGCATCAATACAATTGGCCTGGAATACCATCTTACAGGATTTTCGTAAAGAAAGCATGCAATTACTGAAACAGTTGAAGCCGCGTTACCGTTTGTTCCTGCTCAGCAATACCAATGCTATACATTTGGTAGAAGTGAATAATATTCTGAATCAGCAGTTAAACGTTGAGAATTTAGACCATTACTTTGAACGCGCCTATTACTCTCATCTTATTGGGTTGCGTAAACCAACTTCAGCAGCGTTTAATTTTGTGTTGGAGGATGCAGGTATCAAAGCCCATGAAACTTTATTCATCGACGATTCGCATCCCAATATCACTGCAGCATCTCAGATGGGCTTTCAAACCCGATTGTTATTAAAAGGAGAAAGGGTGGAGGATTTTTTAGGATAAAAAATTGTCAACTATCAATTGTCAATTGCCCCTCACTTAACCTCCTCATAATCAATATACTCTTTATTGCTATCGGCTGGTTTCGCCTCGTATTTTGGTGTTTGGAAGCCCGCCTGCTGCTGATCCTCCATTTTTTTTTGCATCTCGCTCATTTTCGATTTGAGCTGGCGCGTGGTTTTGTAAACAGGCACAATAAAATCAACAATCAATTTATAAAGCAGATAAAAACAAAGTAGCTGGAGAAGTAACTTAATCATAACAGGCGCAAAGTTATCCGGAACTGCAATACGCTATTGTTAATTTTTTTCCGTTGAAAGGCAATGCTTTTTGGCTGTTTGTTTAGGTGTTTGTATATTTGCTATGGAAAAATGGATAACAGAAGGGAACGGAGTCGTTCCCTTCTCCTTTTGTAACCGGTATGCAGGCAGAAAATCAACTAGAAACCGTTAAGCAATTGCTGGTTCCTTTATTGGAGGATGATATTTTTTTGGTAGAGCTGAAAGTGAAGCCCATCAATAACTACAAGATTTATCTCGATGCAGATAAAGGTCTTGGTATTGAGAAGTGTATCAAAATCAACAGAGCCCTTTATAAAAGAATGGAAGAAATGGGTCTTTATCCTGAAGGCGATTTTTCGCTGGAGGTTTCCAGTCCGGGTATCGAAGAACCCCTGAAAATGCACCGCCAGTACCTAAAAAATATAGGCAGGCCTGTAGAAGTGCAGTTGTTGGATGGAACAAAGAAGGAAGGGGAATTGATATCGGTAGGTGAGCAACAAGTGAGTATCAAAATCATCGAAGGAAAAGGGAAGAAAGCGGTGGAGCAGGTAGTAGAAATTCCATTCATCGAAATCAAACAAACAAAAGTTCTTATCAAATTTTAATAACAAAAACCCCCAGCCGGTGGGGCCCCGATTCTGTCGGGTATCAATCCGGAGAGGAATATGGCAAGCATTAACTTGATTGAATCGTTCCAGGAATTCAAGGAGGCAGAGAATATCGACCGCCCTACCCTGATGAAAGTAATGGAAGATGTTTTCAAAACACTGATCCGTAAAAAATACGGCAGTGATGAAAATTTTGACGTGATTGTAAACGACCAGAAAGGTGATCTTGAAATTTTCAGGCGCCGCACTATTGTTGATGATGACGATCTGTACAATACCCTTACAGAAATTGAATACAAAGACGCCATCAAGATTGAACCCGATTATCAGGTAGGCGAAGAATTGTATGAAGAAGTGGATATTCAGAAAGAATTCGGCCGTCGCGCCATTCTTGCCGGTAAACAAACTCTAGCAGCCCGTATCAACGACCTGAAGAAAAACATCCTCATCAAAAAATATGAAGATCGGGTAGGCGAAATCGTTACCGGGGAAGTTTATCAGGTTTGGAAAAAGGAAGTATTGATCCTTGATGAAGATGGAAATGAAATGTTGTTACCTAAATCGGAACAGATTCCATCCGATTATTTTAAAAAAGGGGAAACGATCCGTTCTGTAGTGAAAAAAGTGGAATTGAAGAACAGCCAGGCAGTCATTATCTTGTCGCGCACCAGCCCGATGTTTCTTGAAAAACTGCTTGAAATTGAAGTGCCAGAAATTTTCGATGGCCTTATCGTAGTGAAAAAGATTGTACGCGATCCGGGTGAAAGGGCTAAGGTGGCTGTTGAAAGTTATGATGACCGTATCGATCCCGTTGGTGCATGTGTAGGTATGAAAGGCAGCCGTATCCATGGTATCGTGCGTGAATTGAAGAATGAGAACATCGATGTGATCAACTGGACGGCCAACACCCAATTGCTGATCCAGCGTTCCCTCACTCCGGCCAAGATCACCAGCATTGAGTTGGATACCGAAAAAAGCCATGCCAATGTTTACCTCAAACCCGATCAGGTTTCATTGGCTATTGGAAGAAGAGGCGTAAACATCAAACTGGCTTGCGAACTCACCGGTTACGAAATTGATGTGTTCCGCGATAACGAAGGAGAAGAAGATGAATTTGATATCGACCTTGAAGAATTTTCAGATGAAATTGAATCATGGGTTATCGATGAGTTGAAGCGTGTGGGTTGCGATACCGCCCGTTCAGTTCTTGATCTTACCGCTGAAGAACTGGAGCGCCGTACCGATCTTGAAAAAGAAACCATCACCGATATCAGAAGGATTTTGAAGGAAGAATTTGAAAGAGAATAAGTAGCAACTTTGCATATAAAGGGGCCATTAAGTAACCATAAAAGAAAACACACGGCAGCAACCAGCTTGTTGCGCTGTTAAACAAACGAATGTCAGAACTAAACACACCAAGGTTGATGGCTGCGGCCAAGGAATTTAATATCGGTACACATACCCTTATAGAATTTCTTGTGTCTAAAAGTTTCAATGCCGACGACTTGAAACCGAGCACCAAACTCACGGAAGCGATGTACCGTGTGTTGCAATCGGAATTCCAGCAAGATAAAGCAGCCAAACAAAAAGCAGAACAGGTTGATCTGCCCAAAGGCGCCAACTCCGGAGAGCCCAAAAAGAAAAGGGATGAAGAAGACCTTTCTATAAAAAAGAAGGAAGAAAAACCAAAAGCAGCAGAGGCTCCGCCGGTAGAAGAGAAAGCTATAGTGCCTGAACCCGTAAAAGATGAAACGGAAATTAAGGTTGATGAAGTGGTTGTTCCCGAGCCGGAAACTCAGGTTGCTGAAGTGCCTAAAGAAACCGTTATACTTAGTAATATTAGTGCACCGGAAATTGAAAGACCGAAAGTGCTTGATAAGATTGATCTCAATACGATCGATTCTTCTACCCGTCCAAAAAAATCCAAAAAGAAGGAAGAACCTGCAGCTGAAGAAAGTGTAGAAGATCGGTCTGCTACCATTCCGGTTGACGAATTGCCTGTTGAAGAATCTACGGAAGATCCCGCTGCTCCGATGATAGAAAACATCCAGGCAGCGAAACTTACCGGTCCGAAAATTCTTGGAAAAATTACCCTTCCGGTAGATAGTGATACCCGGCCTAAAAAAGATTCAAACGAAGAAAAACATAAGCGTAAACGCATTCCCATCCAGAAAAAGCCCGGAGCAAAAGGTTCAGTTCCCGGAACAGGTTCGCCTTCAAGAGGGAATAAAGCTATTCCTGATGGCCGCGGACAGAATCGCCCCGGTTCACCGCCGGCAACCGGCAACCGCTTTCAAAAGCCGGGAACCGGAGCTCCTGCTAAACGTGAAGATAAGATCATTGATGCCAAGGAGATTCAGGAAAAACTGAAGCAGACACAAGCAAAACTTGCAGGTTCCGGCGGAAGGGGAAAAAGCCTCAAAGCCAAATACCGTAAAGCCAAGCGTGAGGAAATGGCGGAACAGATGGGTGAAAACGGAGGAGAAAGTAATAAACTGCAGGTAACCGAATTCATTTCTGTTAGTGAACTCGCCGGGCTGATGGAAGTGAGCTTCGCAGATATAATCAGCAAATGTATGAGCCTGGGTATAATGGTTTCCATCAATCAGCGGTTGGAAGCCGACGTGATTGAACTGGTAGCCAGCGAATTCAACTATGAAGTGGAATTCATCGGGGTAGATGATGCTGCAGAACTTGAAGAAGAAGAAGAAGAAGAAAACCCTGAAAACCTGGTTCCCCGTGCACCAATCGTTACCATCATGGGCCACGTAGATCATGGTAAAACATCATTACTCGATTACATAAGAAATACAAATGTGATTGCAGGAGAAGCGGGTGGTATCACACAGCATATCGGTGCCTATGAAGTAACGTTAAAGGATGGACGAGCCATCACATTCCTCGATACGCCGGGTCACGAAGCATTTACGGCTATGCGTGCCCGTGGTGCCAAGGTTACCGATATTGCAGTAATTGTTGTGGCAGCCGATGATGCGGTTATGCCTCAAACCCGTGAAGCCATTTCACATGCTCAGGCTGCATCTGTACCCATGATTTTTGCCATCAATAAAGTTGATAAAGACGGATCTAATCCGGAAAAGATAAAAGAGCAACTCGCCAATATGAATATACTGGTAGAGAGTTGGGGAGGTAAATTCCAAAGCCAGGAAATCAGTGCAAAAAAAGGAATGAATATCGATTTATTGCTTGAAAAAATATTGCTCGAAACAGATATCCTTGAATTGAAAGCCAATCCCGTTCGCCAGGCTTCCGGAACCATCATTGAAGCATCACTAGATAAGGGGCGGGGCTATGTAGCCACCATACTGGTGCAGAATGGAACTTTACATCAGGGTGATATGATCGTATCCGGGCAATACTTCGGTAAAGTGAAAGCGATGTACAACGAGCGTAACCAGCGTATTGAAATTGCTCCTCCTTCCACACCGGTATTGATACTAGGTTTGAACGGAGCGCCACAGGCCGGTGAAACTTTCAAAGTATTCCACGACGAAGCTGATGCAAGGGAAACTGCGTATAAGCGTGGTCAGATCCTTCGCGAACAGGGTATCCGTGCCAAGAAGCATATCACCCTCGATGAAATCGGCAGAAGATTGGCCTTGGGTAACTTTAAAGAACTCAATGTGATCATCAAAGGTGATGTGGATGGATCGGTTGAAGCACTCAGTGATTCATTACAAAAACTCAGCACGGAAGAAATTGTGGTGAAAGTGATCCATAAAGCGGTTGGTGCCATTACAGAAAGTGATGTAACCCTTGCCAATGCATCGGATGCCATCATCATAGGATTTAATGTGCGCCCTTCATTACAGGCGGCAAGGCTTGCTGAAAGCGAATCTATCCAGATCAAACTCTATTCCATCATCTACAATGCCATCGAAGAAATCAGAAGCGCGATGGAAGGAATGCTGGAACCAACTGTTGAAGAGAAAATCCTCGCTAACGTGGAAATCAGGGAAACCTATAAGTTTGATAAGGCTACCGTTGGCGGCTGCCAGGTGCTTGATGGCAAGATCGCCCGCAACAACCGCATCAGGTTGGTAAGAGACGGTATCGTAATCTTTACCGGTGAACTGGCCAGTTTGAAACGTTTCCGTGATGATGCCAAAGAAGTTACTTCAGGAATGGAATGCGGGTTGGTGATCAGGAATTACAACGACATCAAAGTAGGTGATATTGTAGAAGCATTTGAAGAAGTAGAAGTAAAACGTACTTTGTAAAAAATCAGATAAGTTCTATATAAAAAATTGTAGTGCGCATGTGCTACAATTTTTTGTTAAATGATATTCAAAGCCCTGCTACACGGCATGGCAGGAGTAATTTTGTTCACCTGCAATTGCAGTTCACTTAAGCACCACGATGAAGCATTTTTTTATTCTCAGCATCTTCCACGTTTTTTTCTGTTCACTGGCATTCGCTCAACCTACTAAAGTGGTAGCTGATAAGATCATTGCTGTGGTAGGGAATAAGATTGTATTGAAAAGTGATATCGATAACAGTTTGATCGATATGCAGCGCCAGGGAATTGAATTGCCACCGGATGCACGTTGTCTGAGCCTCGAACAGGCCATGGGAATCAAAGCGCTGGTTTTGCAGGCGGAGAAAGATTCCATACCGGTTACTGATGAAGAAATTGAAGCAGACATCGACAACCAGATCCGTTATTTTATAAGCCAATATGGTTCAAAAGAGGAAGTAGAAAAAGTTGCCGGAAAATCGATATACCAGCTTAAAGAAGATTTTAAAGATGGTTTCAGAGACCGCAAGCTCGCAGCTGCCATGAGAAATAAGATTGTAGATGGAGTTAAGATCACCCCCAATGAAGTGAAAGCTTATTTTGATAAGATTCCGAAAGACAGTTTACCGTTTTACGAAACAGAAGTTGAAGTGGGGCAGATTGTTGCCTATCCTAAAGCGGCAAGAGATGCAGAAGAATATGCTATTGAACAGTTGCAGAATTTCAAAAAGCAAATTGAATCCGGAAAAGATTTTGGCACCATTGCTTCTTTGAATTCTGATGACCCTGGCGTAAAAGAAAACGCAGGCCGTTATGATGTGAACCGTAATCAGAAAGATATGGATGGTGTTTGGCTATCGAAAGCATTTACACTCAAAGAAGGACAGATTTCCAATCCGTTCAAAACAAGGTTCGGGTATCATATCATACAACTGGTTAGCCGTTCAGGTGATGATGCCATGGTAAGGCATATCCTTAAAATACCGCAGGTAACCCAGTTCGAATTGAAAGCAGCAAAAGCCAAACTCGATACGGTACGTTCGAAGCTGATAGCCGGTGTGATTGAATTCGGTACCGCTGTTAACCGTTACAGCGATGATGAAAACAGCAAGTTCACCGCCGGTATGCTGCAGGGAAGAGATGGCACCTTCCTTACGCTCGACCAGTTAGATAAAGATCTTGTTGTAATGATGAAAGAATTGAAAGTGGGCGAGTACTCCTTACCGGTAGAGTTTGCCGATGAACGCGGTAAAAGAGGTGTACGTATCATTTATCTAAAGTCTAAAACAGAACCACATCGGGAAAACCTCAAGGACGATTATAACAAGATTGCCATTCGCGCCCTTGAAGAGAAAAAGGACGATACACTTGAAAAATGGTTCAATAGTAAAATATCCAATTATTATATCATGGTAGATCCGGAATACCAGCAATGCAGCACCCTTCAAAAATGGGTGAAAGTTTCTAAGGGGATTCAATCTTTTTAAAGGACGTTTTATACAATTCATTCATATCATTTCTCACAAAGTTTATGGGATTAACTGCCTGCAGTAAGGTAAGTGTACCTGTTTCTTTACATGCCTTTTATTTATACCGATTGGACAAACAATATAGTCCAATATTGGCTATCGCCTCATTGTACTATTTGTTTGATACCATCGGCATTGACTCCCGAAAGCATTCGGGATAAGATTTATAAAATATTGGCATATGATATAAATCACATTGGTATTACTGTATCTTTAAGGAGTTAAAGTTGATGCATTGATAGAAAAAAAATCCATACAATATATTGAAGAGCAGGCCATACTTGCCGGCATGATTCAGAAGGAGCAGACGGAACAGCAGGTAAACGAGTATCTGGATGAGTTGTCATTTCTTGCCGAAACCGCCGGAGCCAAAACAGTGAAAAGGTATTTGCAGAAAATGCAGCATCCCGACAGTAAGACATTTTTGGGCAAGGGAAAATTAGAAGAGATCAAACAATACATCCAGCTCAAAGGCAATATCAGTTTGGTGATTTTTGATGACGAGCTTACGGGTTCTCAGATCATCAATATCGAAAAAATACTGGGCGTGAAAATCATCGATAGGAGTGATCTGATTTTAGATATTTTCGCCAGTCGCGCTAAAACGGCACAGGCCAAAACGCAGGTGGAGCTGGCGCAATATCAATACATATTACCGCGATTGAAAGGGATGTGGAAGCATCTGGAACGTCAGGGTGGCGGTGTGGGTACCAGGGGCCCGGGTGAAACGGAAATTGAAACCGATCGAAGGATTGTTAAGGATAAGATCGCTTTATTACGGAAACGCCTGCTCGAAATAGATAAACAAGCATTTACCCAACGCAAAGAGCGTGGAGAGTTTATAAGAGTGGCATTGGTTGGATATACCAACGTAGGCAAATCTACCTTGATGAATGTATTGAGCAAGAGCGAAGTTTTTGCCGAGAACAAATTATTTGCAACATTAGACACCACAACACGTAAGGTTGTTTTTGAACAAACTCCTTTTTTGCTGAGCGATACGGTTGGGTTTATTAGAAAGTTGCCGCATCATCTGGTGGAAAGTTTCAAGAGTACGTTGGATGAAGTACGTGAGGCTGATATCTTATTGCATGTAGTTGATCTTTCGCATCCGAGATATGAAGAGCAATTATTGGTGGTGAATAAAACACTGGCCGAATTAGGTTCAGGTGATAAGCCCACTATTACTATTTTCAATAAGATGGACCAATACGAAAGAGAAGCTTTTGATGAATGGCTGGAGCCTGAGGTAAAAGCGGATATACTGCGCGAATTGAAAGAACGCTGGCAGGAAGAAACCCAGGGCAATTGTGTTTTTGTTTCTGCAACGGAGCGGCAGAACTTAGACGGATTAAGGCAGACCATCCTCAATAAAGTAAGGGAGTTGTATCAGATCAGGTATCCTTACCGGGCGGAATATTTTTATTGACTTATGAAAAGACACTGATGAATTGCAACGACAATATGCAATGGATTAAGATTGCGGAACATGTGAACGAAATCCATTTCAATACATCGGGTTTAGCGGAGTGGAGCGGCGCGGGAAAAAAGCTATGTATAATTAAACACGGTGAAGAAATACATGCCTGTACAGCAAAATGTCCACATGCCGGCGGTAAACTGGCTGAGGGCTATCTGGATGCTTTGGGCCAGTTGGTTTGTCCGTTACATCGTTATAAATTCAATATAGCCAATGGCAGGAATGTGAGTGGGGAGGGGTATTTTTTAAAGGTTTATCCTGTTGAAATACGGGAGGATGGCCTCTTTATCGGTATTTGAGCGGATTTGGCGGATATCGGTTGAAATAGTTGGGATAAATTTCCGGATAAAAATAAAAATGCCTTATTTTTGCCCTCCCAAATCCAGTGATGGAAGGGTAAATTCCTCCTTAGCTCAGTTGGTTAGAGCATCTGACTGTTAATCAGAGGGTCGCCCGTTCAAGTCGGGCAGGGGGAGCTAAAAACTAAAGGATTGTCATTCGACAATCCTTTTTTATTTCTCCTTAGCACAATTGGTTAGGGCATCCCGACCTGTTAGGTCGGGATGGTCTCCCGTTGAAGTCGGGTTTAGGAGCTAAAAACTAAAGGATTGTCATTCGACAATCCTTTTTTATTTCTCCTTAGCACAATTGGTTAGGGCATCCCGACCTGTTAGGTCGGGAGGGTCTC
>Ga0164293_10001448_pt1 | contig 19779 bp, 15 predicted proteins | sample GEODES118metaG_FD_111487 | JGI IMG/M metagenome (GOLD analysis project Ga0164293, IMG submission 111487) | Eutrophic lake water microbial communities from Lake Mendota, Wisconsin, USA - GEODES118 metaG | ecosystem: Environmental > Aquatic > Freshwater > Lake | place: USA: Lake Mendota...
TACGGAACTAATGTTCGCACTAAGCTGTTTGCTTTTTTAGGACTTGCATTTCTACTTACAATAAGTTTTATAAATTCAGGGGGGCCTGGTGGTCTTCCACAGGGAGATGCTGATAATGGTGGTCTCGCATTACCCGGTGATTTCGAAGCGGTTGTAGTGGCAGATTCTTTGGGCCGTGCAAGACATCTTGCGGTTAATACAAATGGAGATATATATGTTAAATTAAGGGTGCCCGATGATCAAAAGCGCGGAAGTGTGGCCCTAAGGGATAATAACAATGATGGTAAAGCAGACATAATTGAGTATTTCGGGAGCTATCCGGATACTGGTAATTATGGAACTGCTATGCGTATTCACAAGGGTTATCTTTATTTCAGTACTGCTGGGGAGGTTCTAAGAACAAAACTTACGCCTGGAAAATTAGTTCCTGAAGGAAAAACAGAAACTATTGTGGTCGATAATTACAAAAGAGGAAAATCTTCTCACATCGCCAAGCCGATTGCTTTTGATAATAAAGGTAACATGTACGTTCCTTTCGGTTCTCCGAGTGATGTTTGTCAGATTGCCGACAGGCAGCCCGGTTCTATGGGACAAACGCCTTGCCCTGAGTTGAAGGAGCATGGTGGTGTTTGGAAATTCAGTGAGAGTAAATTAAATCAAACTCAAAGTCAAGGTACCATGTATGCTACTGGTATTCGGAGTATTGTGGGTATGGCATGGAACAATGTTGATAAATCTTTATATGCAATGCAGCATGGACGTGATGATTTATCCAGAACATGGTCTAATCTCTATACTTCATGGCATAGTGCTTTGTTGCCTTCTGAAGAATTTTTGAAAGTGCCTGAAGGATCTGATTCAGGTTGGCCATACTATTATTATGATTTTATGCAGGGTAAAAAATTATTAAATCCTGAGTATGGTGGTGATGGTAAAAAGGAAGGTGATGCAGCAAAGTATAACATGCCAATCATTGGTTTTCCGGGTCATTTTGCACCAAACGATTTACTTTTTTATACTGGAAATCAATTTCCTGAGCGTTATAAAAATGGAGCATTTGTCGCTTTTCATGGTTCAACAATACGTGCACCATATCCACAAGGAGGCTATTGCGTAGCTTTTGTTCCTTTTGTAAATGGCAAATTTTCAAGTGAATGGGAATTATTTGCTGACGGATTTGGAGGAGTAGATACCATCGTTTACACTTCAGATGCTAAGTATCGTCCGATGGGTCTTGCACAAGGTCCGGATGGATCTCTTTATATGAATGATAGTGAGAAAGGAAAGATTTGGAGAGTGATGTTCAAAGGAGATAAGAAAAATTTCGGTACCACCCAGCTTGCAGGAATGGCAGCCCGTAAATTAACGTCGCCAAATGTTAAAACTCCAGATTTTGACAAGGATAATCTTATGAAAGGTCAAATGGCTTTAGGCGCTAAGCTTTATAATACTTATTGTGCATCATGTCACCAGCAAAATGGTAAGGGGGATGGAACCCGTTTCCCACCGATTGCCGAGTCTGAATGGGTTAATGGGGACAGGAAAAGGCTAATTGAACTAGTTCTTAACGGGCTTTCCGGACCAATAACAGTTAAAGGTGTTGGATATAATGAAGCGATGCCTCCTCATGGTTACCTCAAGGATACAGAGATTGCTCAGATATTAACTTATGTAAGATCAAGTTTTGGAAATAATTCAAGTGCTATTACAGCAAATGAAGTTTCTAGATACCGCGCCGGTCGGCGATAGATAAATAAAGAATATGAAATTTATCACCTATTTATTGTTCATATCTCTGCCTTTCTTAATGAAAGGTGGAGATATGCTTTCTTCTGATACCCCAAACAGGTTATCTGCAGTCAATTCTACTAATAAACCTGTTGAAGACAAACAATACAAGGTTTCTAAGTTAAAAGGTTCATTGAAAATTAACGGAGACTGGAATAAGGCACAATGGAAGAATATAGAAACGATCAAAATCGAAAACTATATGGGAACAATCCCGCCGTTCAAACCTACGGTTGAAGCCAAAATGATGTACGATAATGATAATGTCTACGTAATTTTTCGGGTAAAGGATCGGTTTGTTCGGAGTCTGGTACAGGAGTACAATGGCAATGTGTCAGGTGATTCATGTGTTGAATTTTTCTTTGCTCCTGATTCTAATCTGCCATTGAGTTATTTCAATCTAGAGATTAATGCCGGAGGTACACCTTTGATTTTTTATATCAAACATCCTTATCCTTCAACTCCTTACGTTAAACTGGAAGCAAGTGAAATTAAAGAGATTGAAATTGCGCATTCACTACCATCAAAAGTTGATCCTGAAATTACGGAACCGGTGACCTGGACTATTGAATATAGAATTCCAATATCCATGTTAGCCAAGTTCTCAAATGTGAGTCGCCCTGCGCCTGGTGTGGTTTGGAAAGCTAATTTTTACAAAACTGGTAGTAGGACCTCTAATCCAAATTACATTACCTGGAATATTGTAAATAATCCCAAACCTAATTTTCATCTCCCACAGTTTTTCGGAACTCTGATTTTCAAGTAATTTATTGATTGTGCCGGGTTCAATTGAAATAGAGAGACTGGCAATAATAGGCTGTGGTACAATGGGTCATACCATTGCCCTGAATGCTGCATGGGTTGGTATTCAGGTAAAAATGTATGGGATTGACCAGAAGGATGTTCAGAATGGACTTTTAGCTGTCAAAGCAAAATTAAAAACGCTTTTTGCAAAGGATTTGATCAAGCAAGATCAGCAAGATCAGATATTAGAAAAGATTACCGGCACTGACTCATTATCAGACGCTGTTTCAGGGGCTACTTTTATCATTGAATGTATACCAGAAATTCTGGAGCTTAAAAATGATCTCTTTATAAAACTTGATGAAATGTGTAATGAGGAGGTTATCCTCGCAACAAATACTTCCGGACTTAGTCCAAGTCTTATTGGATTGAATTTAAAATATCCTCAAAGAATTTTGGCAACTCATTTTTGGAATCCTGCTCATCTCATTCCTTTGGTTGAAGTTTTAAGGGCGAAATTTACAAATGATAATACCTTTAAACGGACAATTGATCTGCTGATGTTCATGAATAAAAAACCGATAGAGGTTAAAAAAGAAGTGCCAGGAATGGTGGGTAATCGCCTGCAGTTCGCACTTTTCAGGGAGGCCCAATTTCTTCTTGAACAGGGAATTGCAAGCAAGGAAGATATCGATGCTGCAGTAACATATGGTATTGGAAGAAGATTACCTGTAACCGGGCCATTTCTTTCTGCCGATATGGGTGGTCTGGATGTTTTTGCATCCATATCTGATTATCTGTTTAAAGACTTGAGTAATGCTGATCAGTCATCTGGGAAGCTTAGAGATTTGATCTCTCAAGGCCATTTTGGTCAGAAGAATGGGAAGGGTTATTATACTTGGAATGAAAAATTCGCTGAGGCAATGAATCATAAAAGGGAAGAACAGCTCATCCAATTTTTAAAGGATGATATCAATTAGAAATTTATAAATATCGGCTGATGAGAATAACTTTATACTGTTTTCATAAGCGTTAAACAAATATCAACACATACATGAAAAGTTTAGACTATTCTAAATCAGCAGAATTACTTGGGAGGGCAAAGAAAGTACTCGCAGGAGGCGTTTCTTCAGAATTCAGAAAATATAATCATCCACATGCCATATTTTATACCCATGGCAATGGCAGCCATCTTTTTGATGTTGATGGGAATGATTATCTTGATTTCACCTTGAGTCAAGGTCCGCTGATTTTAGGTCATTCACACCCACATGTCTTAAAATCTGTAAACGATTATTCTGAACTTGGACAACTCTATGCAGGACAGCATATCAAAGAAATTGAACTCGCTGAAAAGATTAATAAGCTGATTCCTTCTGCCGAATTAATGCGTTTTTGTCTTGATGGTTCCGAAGCAGTTCAAACTGCTTTAAGAGTCGCCAGAGCGAAAACCGGAAAGCAGAAGTTCCTTCGCTTTGAAGGACATTATCATGGTTGGCTGGATAATGTTGCCTGGGGAATTTCGACGCCTTCTGCCGAAGCCTTAGGAAGTCGGGAAAATCCAAATGTTTATCCATGGTCTGCCGGAATACCAGAAAATTCAAAAGATGAATTTATAATTCTTCCATGGAATGACATTGAACTGGTGAAAAAAACCCTTGCGGAGCGTCATGGGGAGATTGCAGCTATTATTACTGAACCAATTATGTGTAATAACGGATGTATTATGCCTGAAGAGGGCTTTCATGCCGGATTACGTGGTTTATGCGATCAATATGGAATAGCACTAATTTTTGATGAGGTGATCACCGGTTTCAGAATGAGTATTGGCGGTTCTCAAAAATATTTCGGAATTACTCCTGATATGTCAATTTTTGCGAAAGCAATGGGAAGCGGATATCCAATCAGCGCTATTGTTGGTAAAAGGGATTGGATGGTTCTTATTGAAGAGGGAAAGGTTATTCATGCCGGAACAATGAATGCAAGTAATCCTACAATTGCGGCTGCTTTGGCCACTATTGAGGTTCTTGAACAGGAAAATCCATACGAAAGAATGTTCAGACTTGGAAACAAGCTGATGAATGGTATTAGAGAAGCAGCTGAAGTTTATAATCATAATTTACTGGTTCAGGGTCCGGGTCCGATGTTTAATATTGGTTTTACAGATCTGAAAAAAGTTAAAGATTATCGCGATACATTGACTTATGACAAAGCAAAGCTGGGTAAATTCATTTCTGCAATGCACGATGAACGGATTAGGATAATCGGCAGAGGCTTATGGTATATTAGCACCGCACATACTGATGCTGATATTGATCACGCCATAGCGGTTTCTAAGCGTGTTTTAAGTACCATGTAGAAAATACCTTTCTGGTAGAATTTGTATTCCACTGGAAATTCTCTCAAATTTAGGGTCTAAATTATAATTATGGATATTGGGAAGCTTTTGGAAGCTATTCTGCCAAAAGAAAGAATAAAATGCCGGTTGATAGACCTGGTTGCTTATGCTTCAGACGCGGGTTTTTACTATTTAAGGCCAAAAGCAGTTGTACAGCCTATCAGCGAAAAGGAAATTATCGAACTGCTTGAATTTTCTCATAGGAACAAAGTACCTATGACCTTTAGGACAGGAGGCACAAGCTTATCTGGGCAGTCCATAAGCGATGGTATCCTGGTTGATTTGAGTCAGTATTGGAATCAATTACTTATCGAGGATAACGGAAATCTGGTTCGGGTACAACCGGGAATAACTGGTTCGATGGTTAATACTTTCCTTAAAAAGCATAAACGCAAAATAGGACCCGACCCCTCAAGTATTGACTCTGCAATGATTGGTGGGATTTTGTCAAATAATTCTAGTGGAATGTGTTGTGGGGTAAGTCTGAACTCCTATCATACCACCAAACATATTCGTTTTATTCTGCCATGTGGTAAAAGTTTTTCAACTGAAGTAAAGGCAGATTACCATCGCTTTAAGGAGGAATGTCCGGATATCTATTCTACCCTCCTAAATTTAAAAAATCAGATTGATGAGAATGCCACTCTTTCGCAAAGAATCAGAACAAAGTACCTCACTAAAAACACAGTCGGTTATTCACTAAATGCATTCATAGATTATTCCGACCCGCTTGATATTCTTTCACATCTGTTGATTGGTGCAGAAGGTACACTTGGGTTCATCGCTGAGGCTGTAATGGAAACTGTACCCGATTATCCGTTCAAATCGACTGCATTTATCTACTTTGAAACCATTTATTCTGCTTGTCAGGCTATTGAGCCTCTAAAGGTGTCGGGAGCAGAGGCTGTTGAATTAATGGATAGGGCATCTTTAAGGTCTATAGAAGATTTAAAGGGTGCTCCAGAAATTTTAAAAACCTTGCCTGAAACAGCTGCAGCATTGTTGGTTGAATATCAAAGTAACAGCAAGGAAGAGTTGCAAGCCAAAATAGACAGACTCCTGCCCCATGCAAGCTCATTATTGCTCCTGGAACCAATTAAATTTACTGAAGATCCCTACATTCAGGCATTTTACTGGAAACTCCGCAAGGGCATGTTTCCTGCAGTTGGAGCGGTCAGAGCGAGGGGAACTACTGTTATTCTAGAAGATATTACATTTCCTGTTGCAAAATTGGGTGATGCTATTCTCGATTTGCATGTTCTCTTTGAAAAGTATGAATATGAGAATGCGATCATTTTCGGCCATGCTAAAGATGGTAATATTCACTTTGTAGTCACTCAGTCATTCAATTCAGCAGAAGAGGTAGTTCGTTACGATCGATTTTTAAGAGAAGTTGTGGAGCTGGTAGTCGACAAATATGATGGTGCCCTCAAGGCTGAGCACGGAACCGGCAGAAACATGGCTCCCTTCGTAGAAACTGAGTGGGGTTCTGAGGCTTTTCAGATTATGAAGAGTCTGAAGGCTGTTGTAGATCCGCATAACCTTCTGAATCCGGGAGTTATTATCAACGATCATAAAAATGCGCATTTACAGGACCTTAAATCTTTACCAACTGTTGAGGAGGAAGTTGATAAATGTATTGAGTGTGGTTATTGCGAATATAAATGTCCAAGCCGAAACATTACACTTACTCCGAGACAGCGAATAGTTGTGAGACGGGAACTGGCTTTATTAAAAGCAAAAGGAGATCATGGTACTCATGCTGAACTCGTTCAGCAATTTCAGTACGATGGTTTAGATACCTGTGCAGTTGATGGTCTGTGCGCCACCAGTTGTCCGGTTGATATAAATACCGGCGATCTTGTTAAAAGATTAAGAAGAGAAAGTCATTCAGGATTTTCTAATCAGGTGGCACTATTGGTTTCAAAGAATTTTCGTGCGGTAACATATCTTGTGAATTTTGCACTTGAGGTAGGTTCATTTATTAATTCAGTTTTTGGAAAGAATTCCATGAACCTTATGACAAGTGGCCTAAAAAAGATTATTCCATCATTCCCATTATGGAGTAATCAATTGATTGCAAGTGGCTCAATCTCGGGTAATCATAAGCATTTTGTTGATTCTGAAACGACCAAAGGACCTGCTGTTGTTTATTTCCCTACCTGTATTTCAAGGGTAATGGGTGGTTCTACAGGGAAAAAGAATATTCCGGATACCTTCTTAAGTGTATCCTCTAAATCAGGGATTCAGGTCATCATTCCTAAGGGAATAGAATCTCTTTGCTGCGGACAACTTTTTTCTTCTAAGGGTTACAATCCGGCTTATGCTGATAAGGTGAATGAGACGATTGAAAAGCTCTGGACTATCACTAATAATGGAATGCTGCCCGTAATTCTTGATGTAACATCCTGTTCTCATACATTACAGCAGTGTCGTCCGATATTGAGTGATAGCAATAAGGAGAAGTATGATCGATTGAGCATTTTGGACAGTATTGATTACCTGCATGATTATGTGATTCCTGCTTGCGGACCTGTTGAAAAGAAAGGAACCGTTGTACTTCACCCGGTTTGTTCATTACAGAAAATGGGGCTGGAGCGAAAGTTTGTTTCAGTAGCCAATCATTTTAGCGATACTGCAGATGTTCCAATACATTCAGGATGCTGCGGAATGGCGGGAGACCGCGGTTTTCTGTATCCTGAATTGACTGCTTCGGCTACTGCTCCTGAAGCTATGGAAGTTAAAAAGGGAACTTATGAAGGGTATTATTCTTCCGGTAAGACTTGTGAGATTGCCATGTCTGAAGCGGTAGGTAAAAACTACGAGTCTGTTCTTTACCTTGCAGATGAATGCATGAAGGATTAAATAGGCTATCCATTAAGCTAAACAGATCAGTTTTATGAAAGCTAAAAATGTTTTGATTACCGGAAGTACCAGTGGTATTGGATTAGCTATTGCCACAGCTTTCGCAAAATCAGGATATAATCTGGCTTTTCATGGTTTAGAAAAGGATGGAGCAGAAATTGCTGCAGAGATTGGAAAGCAAAACCGCATTGATACTTTTTTCTCCTCAGCAAATCTCTTGGATTCTTCCGAAATCGCTACTATGATTAAAGAAGCAAGTATTCATTTGGGAGCTATAGATATTTTGGTGAATAATGCAGGAATTCAGTTTGTATCTCCTGTCGAAGATTTCCCAATAAACAAATGGAATGACATCATTGCTGTAAACCTCACCGCAGCATTTTGTACCTCTCAGGCAGTATGGAAAGCTATGAAAGTCAGAAAATGGGGAAGAATTATCAATATTTCTTCGGCGCATGGCTTAGTGGCATCAGAAAACAAATCTGCCTATGTTGCGTCTAAACATGGCCTGATTGGTTTGACCAAAACCTTGGCCCTGGAAGGTGCCGATCATGGAATTACAGTAAATGCCATCTGTCCGGGTTTTGTTAAAACGCCTTTGGTGGAAAAGCAAATCACAGATCTGGCCAAGCAGCAGAATATTACTGAAGCCGAAGTAATTCAGAATAATATTTTACAAAAACATGCTATCAAAAACTTTGTCAGTCCGGAGGAGATTGCTGCTCTTGCATTATTTTTAGCGTCAGAAAATGCCTCAATGATTACGGGCGTTGCTATGCCTGTGGATGGGGGATGGGTTGTGCAATAGTGTTGTCCCGAGTCGAGCTCGGGATGTCCCGAGTCAAGCTCGGGATGACATGGGTCGAGCATTGTAAACTCCAACACCTGTCATTGCGGGCTTGAACCGCAAGATCCGCAACGCCTTACCTCAACCTCTCCGTCGATTTAATCAGCTTCTCATCATTTCTAATACCCCTTAGTGCCAGTATAACAAACAACACACCCAAGGATGGGAGTATGACACCAAGTCCGTAATTCTCTGTTTGTAAGTTGATATTGCCAAGAACCTCTTTTGCGGTTTGAACCATCCAGAAACTAAAGCCCAAAATTCCTGCAATACACACAAAGCAGAGCATCATTTGCTTTTTCCTGTTTTTAAATAGAAAAATTGCCATAAATGGGATCAATCCAAGTATGACCGTTACTATTGTTAGGGCCAGGAAAGGTTCAGTCTGAACGACATTGCCCCCTACGCTTTCATAAACACCGGTTACTTTTACAGCCTTTGAACTGCCATCGGGATTGATAACCTGTAAATATGGAAATAGAAACAGACTAAAAATCGCAGCTGTAGCAAAAAAAAGCCAGATGGTTTGTACTCGTTGTAGCATGGTTTTGTAATTTGAAACAAATATAAATATTTTAGCTTTGTGATTATTCATTCAGCCAATGTATTGAACTTGCATTGAGTATCTTTGGCATTTCAAAATTAGCTTTACAGATTGAATACAACACAGCGATATTTTCTTGAACTGGCATACAACGGAACAGCATATCATGGCTGGCAGATTCAGCAGAATGCCCTTTCGGTACAGCAATTGATCAATACAGCATTGTCTACAATTTGCAGGCAGGAAATTGAAACTCTTGGATGTGGCCGCACCGACACCGGAGTACATGCCCGTCAACTTTTTGCACATGCCGATATTCCTACGGATATAGATGTACTAAACCCAAAGTTTCTGCTCAGTATTAATGCAATGCTTCCCTATGATATTGTGATTAAAAGGTTTATCAGGGTTGCCCCTGATGCTCACGCCCGGTTTGATGCAAGTTTGCGCTCGTACGAGTATCATATTCATTTTACAAAAGATCCATTCCTTCATAATTTACCCTGGCTTTTGCGTGATAAACCCGATTTGGACTTGATGAATAGTGCCGCAGCATACATGATGGAGTATCATGATTTCAGTTGCTTCAGTAAGTCAAATACCCAAACTTTTACCAATAATTGTGTAATAAGCAGGGCTGAATGGATTCCTACAGATAAGGGTATTGTTTTTTATATTTCTGCCGATCGTTTTCTTCGTAATATGGTTCGGGCAATTGTTGGTACCCTGGTCAGAATAGGTAAAAAGGAAATGATGGTTGAGGATATTCGTGGGATTATTGAGAGTAAGGATCGCTCAAATGCAGGGGAATCAGTACCTGCATGTGGTTTGTTTCTCACAGAAGTGAAATACCCCTTTTTTTTGGATGAAATTTATAAGCCTTGAGTGTTTTTAAAAATATTTGAACAAAGATAAAAATGGCCAAGGTTAGCGGTAATGCAGTAGATGTAAACTTGTTGAGAAGGATATTCCGCTATGTTACTCCTTACCGTAGTATTTTTATCTGGTCAATCGTTTTAACGGTATTGCTTGCCATTCTGGCTCCGCTTCGTCCATGGCTTATTCAATTTACCCTCGACAGGTACATCTTGTTCAATGACCATAAAGGATTGATGGAAATGAGCCTTTTAATGGTCGTGCTTTTATTGACACAAACTTTTGTTCAATATTTTCACACCTTTTTTACGAATATTCTAGGACAATCGGTGATCAAGGATTTACGCGTAAAGGTCTTTAATCATATCAGCAGTCTGAGGCTTAAGTATTTTGACCGCACACCTATCGGACAATTAATTACCCGCACGGTTTCAGATCTCGAAACCATTGCAGATATATTTTCTGAGGGACTCATCGTCATGGTTGGAGATTTTTTGCAGGTAATAGCCATCATTGCGGTCATGCTTTATGTCGATTGGGAACTGACCCTGGTGGTGTTGATTCCAATGCCATTGCTGGTTATGGCTTCTCTGGTTTTTAAAGAGGCGATAAAATCGGCGTTTCAAGATGTAAGAACTCAGGTTGCAAATTTGAATACCTTTTTACAGGAGCATATCACAGGTATAAGGATCATTCAATATTTTGCCCGAGAAGATCAGGAGATGAAGAAATTCAAGCATATCAACTCCTTTCACCGGGATGCGCATATTCGCTCCAACTGGTATTATTCGATTTTCTTTCCGGTGGTAGAGATTATTTCAGCAGTTTCTATCGGACTTTTGGTATGGTATGGATCGAAGTCGATTCTATCTGATGAGATAAGTCCGGGGGTGGTCGTTTCTTTCATCATGTACATCAACATGCTTTTCCGCCCAATCCGCGAACTTGCGGATAAGTTCAATACCCTTCAAATGGGCATGGTAGGTGCCGAGCGTATTTTCAATGTATTGGATACGGATGAGCAAACTGAAGATAAAGGCAACCTACAACCTCAGAAATTGAAGGGAGAGATTGAATTTAGAAATGTTTGGTTCGCTTATAATGAAGAAAATTGGGTATTGAAGGATATTTCCTTTCATGTTAAGCCGGGAGAAACACTGGCACTGGTAGGAGCTACAGGCGCGGGAAAATCCTCTGTAATTAATATTTTAAATCGTTTTTATGAGATCAATAAGGGTAGAATTCTTGTTGATGGGAATGATATACGCGACTACAAATTAAGTTATTTGAGGTCAAATATTGCCACAGTTTTGCAGGATGTTTTTCTTTTTTCAGATTCTATTGCCAATAATATTAATCTTAGTAACGAGGAGATCAGTAGAGAGCGGCTCGTTCAGGCAGCAAAAGAGGTGGGTGCCTATGAATTCATTATGAAACTTCCGGGAGGCTTTGATTATGATGTGATGGAGCGGGGAGCAACATTATCTGCCGGACAGGCTCAACTTATTTCATTTATCCGGGCCATGGTGTATGATCCACGGATTTTAGTTCTGGATGAAGCTACAGCCTCAGTAGACACTGAAACGGAGGAGCTTATTCAACATGCAATTAATAAACTGATGCAGGGACGAACTTCTATTGTGATCGCCCATCGTCTTTCCACCATCCAGAATGCAGATCGGATCATCGTATTGGATCATGGCGAGATCAAGGAAATGGGTTCCCATCAACAGCTTTTAAAATTAAATGGCTTTTACAGGAGATTGTATGATCTTCAGTTTAATTCAGAGGGCATAGCAAAAGCTTAATTTTTAGCTCACTGATCCTGAAAAATAAATTAACTTCGGTATTTATGATTTTGTTCCTGATTTTATGAAGCGAATTGTATCCCATCTTACCTTTCAGGTGCTTGTGGCAATTTTTATTGGCGTGTTAGTCGGTATGAATTTTCCCGCATTTGCTCCAACTGCCAAACTAATCAGTCAGACTTTCATTAATATGATAAGTATGCTGATTGCGCCGATCATTTTTTTTACCATTGTGCTTGGTATTGCGCAAATGGGTGATATGAAAAAAGTTGGAAGGGTAGGTGGTAAAGCTTTGCTCTATTTTGAACTGATTACTACTCTGGCTATCATTATTGGATTGTTGGTAGCCAATATTTTTAAACCAGGTAAAGGCGTTGATATAAGTGCTACAAGCGCTGATCCCTCAAAGGTTCAATCTTATCAGGAATCTGCTTCAGGGATGAATTGGCTTGAATTCTTTGCCCATATCGTTCCAAAAAATATTTTTGAGTCATTCGCCAAAGGTGATATTCTTCAGATTCTGTTCTTCGCCGTGCTCTTTGGTTTCGCACTGAGTCGTATGGGTTCAACCGGCAGCTCGCTAATTGTCACTTTTGAGAAGTTATCAAAGGTCATATTCAATATCATGAAAATAATCATGAAACTCGCTCCCTTTGGAGCATTTGGGGGTATGGCCTTTACAATTGGAACTTACGGGTTATCAACGCTTTACCCACTCGGAAAGCTGATGATCGCTGTGTATATGACCATGATTCTGTTTATATTTGTGGTACTGAATTTGATATGTTATCTCTATAAATTCAGTTTGTGGCAGTTTTTAAAATTCATTAGGCAGGAGATTGTAATCGTTCTGGGTACCTCATCTTCCGAGTCGGTACTACCCAGCATGATGCTAAAACTCGAAAAATTTGGTTGTTCTAAATCTGTAGTCGGACTTGTTGTCCCTACTGGCTATTCATTCAATCTGGACGGAACCTCTATTTATCTTTCGATGGCAGTAATCTTTTTATCTCAGGTTTTTAATATTGATTTGAGTCTTGGACAGCAGATTACGATTATTGGAGTATTAATGGTCACTTCAAAAGGTGCTGCAGGAGTAACAGGAAGTGGTTTTATTGTGTTGGCATCGACACTAACGGCTTTAAAAGTTGTTCCTATTGAGAGTATTGCCATTTTATTGGGAGTTGATCGTTTCATGTCTGAGGCCAGAGCTATAACCAATTTGATCGGTAATGGAGTTGCTTCTGTGGTGATTGCAAAAAGTGAAAATGAATTTGATCAGGAGGCTTATAAAAGGTCAATTAGTCCCAAAACAGCTGAAGATGTGATCAGCTCTTCTTATGATTAAGAAATAATAGGAGTCTGATTTTAGAAGTATTTGTAATGATATGAATGTAAAACGTTAATATGTTTAGAGTTGTTTTTAATATTAAATCTAAATTATACTCCCGAATTAATTTCTTCCTTTTTTTATTTTGAAGAACGATCCCAATTTATAGGAAATATTTTCCGCTCATGGCCGCGGGGCCTAGTCCTTTTCCTGCAGCAGAAAAGGACCAAAATGCCGCCGCTGCGCCTGATGCTTTGAAGGGTCCTGCTTAGGCCTGGCTAGTAGTTGCCGCACCAGCCAATGCGGAAGAAAGCTTATCAATGGGGGCTGCTAGCGTGGCGCCTAATGAAGATATTGGGATTAATTAGCAGGATTCTTGGCGTATCGCCTTGCAATGACATTCATATACTTTTTTTGCGGCATTGGACAGGGCGGTAAATTGAATAGTTGCCACAGCACTGACTTTCACAGCCCTGTACGCAGCCGTTGATGGATGAACATTCCTAAAACTCTAACGTTAATTTTAGTAACCTTCGAATCTCGATAATGAGTAATTAATTTAAAATGAAGCAGGATTTCCCGAGCGGGGGGAGGACAAAACGGCGGGCCGGGTGTATGGCCTTTAGTGGTGGGAGCTTCGTTTTGTCTTGATTTTTTGGTTACTTTTTCATCAAGGAAAAAGTAAATAGGCCTTCGCGGCTATGAGCGATATAAATTTGAAATCACACGGAATAATTCTAATCCTGAATAAGTGCAAAGTGCTAAATATTCTTTATTTAATATATTAACTTAATGCCATTTGGCGAAAGCTGGAATTTTCAAACACTCATGAAATTCCATTTCAAGCTTTTCCTGAACACTTTGATAAAAAACAATAATTCTTTTTCCTTTACTTTTTGACATTCTAAGCGATTCTCTTAGCTTTGTTGTACAAAAATAGATTCAATGAGTGTACTGGTTAATAAAGATTCAAAAGTAATAGTTCAGGGCTTTACGGGTAATGAGGGAACATATCATGCTTCCCAGATGATAGCATATGGAACCCAGTTGGTAGGTGGTGTAACTCCGGGAAAAGGAGGACAAAGTCATTTAGATCGCCCCGTTTTCAATACGGTTAAGGATGCCGTTGTTAAAACAGGTGCCGATGTATCCATTATTTTTGTGCCACCGGCATTTGCTGCTGACGCAATAATGGAAGCTGCTGAAGCAGGTATAAAAGTTATTGTATGTATTACCGAAGGTATTCCGACAAAGGATATGATTCTGGTAAAGGAATATATTTCAGATAAGGATTGTCGTTTGATTGGTCCGAATTGCCCGGGTATTATCACCGCTGATGAAGCTAAAATTGGTATCATGCCGGGATTCATCTTCAAAAAAGGTGGTGTAGGTATTGTATCTAAATCAGGAACCCTAACTTATGAGGCTGTTGATCAGGTTGTAAAGGCCGGATTGGGAATTACCACTGCTATTGGTATCGGTGGAGATCCAATCATTGGTACACCAACTAGGGAAGCAGTAATGCTATTGATGAATGATCCTGAGACCAAAGGTATTGTGATGATCGGTGAGATCGGTGGTGGAATGGAAGCTGAAGCGGCATATTGGATTAAAGAAAATGGTACTAAGCCGGTTGTAGGCTTTATCGCCGGTCAAACAGCGCCTCCGGGACGTCGTATGGGGCATGCAGGAGCAATTGTAGGCGGTGCCGATGATACTGCAGCCGCAAAAATGAAGATTATGAGAGAATGCGGTATTCGCGTTGTTGAATCTCCGGCTGAGATCGGTGCAGCAATGGCTGAAGAACTAGCAAAATTATAATTAGCTTAAGGCTAAGAAATTTAAAACCGGCTTAATGCCGGTTTTTTTGTGTCTGTTGAGTTTTAAATCATCCGGTTTTTTGGAGTAATCGAATCGGTATGTACTACAATTGAATAGGGTCTCCTGTTCTCGATAAGGAATGATGAATGCCTGTCATTCCTATATTTTTTATCCTTTGCGTCTCTGCATCTTTGCGAGCTTTCCTGCTTTGATTGAATAATTTTAAAAAAAATGGTCTCGCAAAGACGCAAAGACGCGCTTGTATGACGGGAAAGAATAATCGCAAAAGGGTGCAAATGCCAAGATCCAGGACTTTGAATTTCCTCTTTTAGCTTAAAATAGCGATATTTGAATTTATTAACCAATACATGAAGCATATGAAAGTCCTAATTTTTATAGTCTTCAGCTTTATTTCAGTTGCTTCAGCCTTTGCTCAGCAGACAGATATTCCGAAGGATACTTTACAGAAAGATAGCGTTCAGGCAGATAGCATTCTTTCTTCTAATTTACGTACTGTTCGTGGAAGGGCGACTTATTACGCCAGTAAATTTCACGGTCGCCGAACCAGTAACGGAGATATTTTCAGTAATAATAAAATGACTGCAGCCCATCTAAAATTGCCATTCGGAACCCTAGTTACTGTTACAAATCTAGATAATGGGCGTTCTGTTGTTGTTCGAGTGAATGATCGCGGTCCGCATTCCAAGTCCTTTATAATTGATGTTTCACAAGCCGCTGCCAAAGAACTTGGTTTTTATGGTAAGGGAGTGGCAAATGTGGTGATCACTTATGAAAAGCCGGAGAACTAAACCGTATTACGATATGAAAAATCTGTTCAATACTTAATTTTTTAATTAAAGCAAATTTCTCAATGCATCCAGTGTCCACCGCCGGCGGGGGAATTAAAGGGGGTGGTTCTTTTCCTGACCAAATTTCGGAGAATTAAATCATTTAACTCTTTTCCCAAATTGTAGGCATCGTGTCATATCTCCATAGCATTTGAACTCTTTTATTTAGCCTTCTTATATTTGCCTTAAATGGAATACAACAAATTAACACCCGAAGAAGAATACATCATTCTACATAAAGGCACTGAAAGACCTTATACAGGAGAGTACCTTGAAAATAAAAGATCTGGAGTTTATATCTGCAGGCAGTGTAATACACCCTTGTACCGATCTGAAGATAAATTTGATTCTCATTGCGGCTGGCCGAGTTTTGATGATGAAATAGAAGGTGCAGTTAAAAAGCTGATGGACAAAGACGGGCACCGGGTAGAAATACTTTGTCAAAATTGTGGGGGCCACTTAGGCCATGTTTTTAAGGGTGAAAAATTAACTCCTAAAAATACCCGTCATTGTGTGAATTCTATTTCTATGAAGTTCATCCCTTCTCCGGAATAATTTTTCTGGAATTTAATTCTTTTTTGCCCAGAATACTCCCCACATCAAATACTTAGAGAGCAGGTCTACTTCATTGAAGCCTGCTTTTTTCATGTTTTCTAAATGCCAGACAACCGGACTGTGGAAATCATGTGCATCCTGATGCGCCATCCACATGTTCCAGTTTTCTTCAGTAGATCCTAGCTTAAAAGCCTCAGACTTCCAGTATTCAATATTTTTAAAATAGATCTCATCGGTAATTCCCCGTGTCTGATCGGCAAAAATAAATATGCCATTCGTTTTCAGAGAATAAAAAACATCCTTGTATAATTTCAACTTGAATGGGTCTTCAACATGGTGTATGGCGATACTCGACATGACCAGGTCATAAGTCACTTCCGAAAGATTCATATTTTTAAAATCTGCCTGTATGTAGTTGATTTTTGATTTATTAGCAAATCTTTTTCTGCTTTCTTCTAAAATTTCTTCAGATAGATCTAGTACATCGATCTGCGCATCAGGGAAGTGATCTAATATTCTTTGGGTCAGATTACCGGTTCCGCAACCCAGATCCAGAATACGCTGGGGCTTAAAATCAGGTTGGAGATACAGAAACATAGTGCTCAGTAACTCATCATAACGTGGCACACATTTTTTGATAAGCTCTGTATAACTGCTGCTTAGCTGATCGTAAAAATCTTCGACATTTTCCATTTAAACTTCCTAAGATATTTAAGTATGATTTTTTTAATAAAAGTCCTAATTTCACAGTTTTAATATCCATTATGAAATTACTTGAAGGAAAAATAGCATTAATTACAGGAGCATCAAAAGGTATTGGCCGTAAGATCGCTGAAAAATTCGCTGAGCATGGTGCCGATGTAGCATTCACCTATCTGTCTTCTGTTGAGAAAGGAGAGGCTTTAGAAAAGGAGCTGCAAAGCTTTGGAACGAAGGTTAAAGGATATCGTTCGGATGCTTCAAAATTCGATGAGGCTGATAAACTGATTAACGATATAGTTGCTGATTTTGGAAGTCTGGATGTTGTAGTAAACAATGCAGGTATTACCAAAGATGGTTTATTGATGCGTATGACTGAAGAAAACTGGGATGAGGTGTTAAACGTGAACCTTAAATCTATTTTCAATATCACTAAGGCAGCTTCAAAAATTATGATGAAGAATCGTAAGGGTGTTTTTATCAATATGAGTTCGGTTGTTGGTGTGCAGGGTAATGCTGGTCAGGCAAATTATGCAGCTTCCAAGGCCGGGATTATTGGATTCTCTAAATCAGTTGCCAAAGAACTCGGTTCAAGAAACATTCGTTCTAATGTAGTTGCTCCGGGCTTTATCAGAACTGAAATGACCGATGTGCTCGATCCAAAGGTTGTTGAAGGCTGGGCACAGGCTATCCCTTTGAAACGTGCCGGTGAAACGGAAGATGTCGCTAACCTTTGTGTATTTCTGGGCTCTGATATGAGTTCTTACATTACAGGGCAGGTGATTCCGGTTGATGGGGGAATGCTTTAGGGAATTACGAATTACGAATTACGAATTACGAATTACGAATTGATGTCTGAGGTCTGACGTCTGAGGGATTAATTTACTTTTGCTTTAAGCTTACTGCTTTAAGCTTTTAGCTTTCTGCTTTCTGCTTTCTGCATTGGGCATATTTCAGATTATTGCTGCAAATTCAAACCTGACTTCAGATTATGGTGTAAATGATGTAAGTCTTATTAGAAGAGAGATAATTGCAGTTGTCATTGCCAATTTTGAGATAGATTAATATCTCATTAAAGATTGAAAGCTTAATTTAAAAAAGGCATATTTGTATTAGCTATGCCGCTTTTATTTCAAATTCAATTTACTTCTGAAAGCTATTTATGGCTCCTGGCCTGTTTGGGTTTAGGTATTGTATATGCCTTGCTGTTATACAGACCTTCTTCACATCTTCATAAGAACTTAAGATATTTTCTGTTTGCTCTGAGAGCTTTGTCAATTGCTTTAATTGCATTCCTGATCTGTTCTCCTCTCATTAAAACAATTAGCCGTACCATTGAGAAACCACTGATTATCATTGCTCAAGATAATTCTGCATCTATTCTTCTTTCTGAAGGTAAGGGTTTCAATAGTAAGGATTATACTGATCAGCTCAAAAAGCTTGAAAAGAATCTTTCGGGCGATTATGAACTTCGTTCATTCAATTTCGCAGAAAAAATGGATGATGGGCTTAATTTAAATTATAAAGGCTCCCTGACAGATATTTCATCAGTTTTTAAACAAATTAATAATCAGTTTTCAGATCGAAACATTGGTGCAATTATAATTGGTACTGATGGCATTTATAACAGGGGTTCAAATCCTCAATATGAAAGTAAGAATCTTAACGCAGCAATTTATACTATTGCTTTGGGAGATACCATAGCCAAACGCGACCTGCTAATATCAACTATTAATTATAGTAGCATTGCTTATTTAGACAATCAGTTTCAGATCGGAATAAGCATTGAAGCATATCAATCGGAAGGAAGTAATTCAATGCTAACTGTCAGTTCTGAATCTGGATTAGTCTTATCAAAACCAATATCCATTAATTCCAATGAATTCAGACAGACCATTATGCTGAATTTGCCTGCAGAAAAAAAAGGATTACAATCTTATAAAATTAAACTAGCTCCTCTTAATAACGAACTATCTGAGGTTAATAATGTTCAAACTATTTTTATTGAGGTAATTGACGGGAGAAAGAACATACTCATTATTGCCAATGCTCCACATCCTGATATTAGTGCAATCCGGCAATCCATAGAGAATAATAAGAACTATTCGGTGAAGGTGCGAATGGTTCAGGAGGTTTTACCAGCTGAAATAGCGGAGGCAGGTTTAATAATTTTACATCAGTTGCCTTCAATAAGTAATAACGCGAAGAATATCTTAAAGTTAGTAGAAACAAAACCAATTCTGTTTGTTTTAGGTGCTCAGAGTAATATTCCAGCTTTCTCTGTCTCGCAAAACGTAATCACAGTAAATTCAAACGGAATGCTTCAGGAGGCAAATGCAACTATTAAATCTGATTTTTATGCATTCGCACTTAGTGATATCAGCAGATCTAAAATAAATAATTTCGGGCCCTTGTTAACACCTTTCGGAAATTATGCCCTGAAAGGCCCTTCAAATACGCTAATCAATCAACAGATTGGTAAAATACCGACGGGAAAGCCTCTATTAGTATTTGGTGAGGATGTTCAGCGCAGAATTTCGGTACTTGCAGGTGAGGGGATCTGGCGCTGGAGACTGGAGGATTTTCAGGAGAATTCTAGTCATGAGGCAATTGACGAGCTCATTACAAAAACAGTTCAATATCTGGTAAGCTCAGA
>Ga0164293_10001449_pt1 | contig 19775 bp, 19 predicted proteins | sample GEODES118metaG_FD_111487 | JGI IMG/M metagenome (GOLD analysis project Ga0164293, IMG submission 111487) | Eutrophic lake water microbial communities from Lake Mendota, Wisconsin, USA - GEODES118 metaG | ecosystem: Environmental > Aquatic > Freshwater > Lake | place: USA: Lake Mendota...
AGTGTGACGGATATGCGTAAAAAAAGCAAGGGCTAACCCGCACTGGTCACCGCCTCACTCGGGAAATCTAAGCGTTGATGTGAGCGCCCGCTCTGTCAATGGGCTAATCACCGCGGCAATCCCGGCCTGACCACTCCATGACCGGCCGATTGCCGCAGTCGGCGCGATTACCCTGATCTTGCCGGGTGTTCAGCGAGTGGCGTTGGCGTCTGCGACAGTCAGCGCCGTCATGTTCACGATACGGCGCACCGTGGTGCTCGCCGTCAGGATATGCACCGGTTTAGCCGCCCCGAGCAGCACCGGCCCGATGGCAATATTGCCGCCGGCCGCCGTCTTGAGCAGGTTGTAGGAGATATTGGCCGCGTCAATATTGGGCAGAACCAGCAAATTGGCTTCGCCCGACAGTGTGCTGTGCGGCATCACGGTTTGGCGCGCTTTGGGATCGAGCGCGATATCGCCATGCATCTCTCCGTCGACTTCCAGCCAGGGTGCGCTTTCGCGCAGCAGTTGCAGCGTGCGGCGCATCTTGAGGGCGCTGGGCTGATCAGACGAGCCGAAGTTGGAGTGCGACAGCAGCGCGGCCTTGGGCTTGATGCCAAAGCGCATCATTTCCTCAGCTGCCATGGTGGTGATCTCGCACAACTGCTCGGCGGTCGGGTCGTAGTTGACGTGGGTGTCGACCAGAAACACCTGGCGACCTGGCAGCATCAGACCGTTCATGCAGGCATAGGTGCTCACGCCAGGGCGCCGGCCCACCACCTGATCGATATGCTCGAGGTGGATCCGGGTGGTGCCCCAGGTGCCCACGATCAACCCGTCGACGTCGCCCTTGTGCAGCAGCATGCTGCCAATGAGCGTGAGTCGTCGGCGCATTTCGATCTTGGCCATCTGCACGGTCACCCCGCGGCGCTCCATCATGCGGTGGTAGGTTTGCCAGAAATCGCGGTAGCGCTCGTCTTGCTCGACGTTGACGATGTCATAGTCGCGCCCCTCGCGCAGCCGCAGGCCAAACTTTTCGATGCGCTGGCTGATCACGGTCGGCCGGCCAATCAGCGTGGGGCGAGCCAGGCCTTCGTCGACCACGATCTGGCAGGCCCGCAGCACCCGCTCTTCCTCGCCTTCGGCATAGCCCACGCGTTTGCGGGTGGCCAGCTTGGCTGCCGCAAAAATCGGCTTCATCGTGGTGCCAGAGGCATAGACAAAGCTTTGCAGGCGCTCGACGTAGGCTTCGAGATCAGCGATGGGGCGTTGGGCCACACCGCTTTGCGCCGCTGCCTTGGCCACGGCCGGCGCAATCTTCATCATCAGCCGCGGGTCAAAGGGCTTGGGGATCAGGTAGTCCGGGCCAAAGACCAGCTTTTCACCGGCATAGGCCGCTGCCACCACCTCGCTTTGTTCCGCCTGGGCCAGCTCGGCAATCGCGTGCACGGCGGCGATTTCCATCTCGAGTGTGATGGTCGAGGCGCCGGAGTCAAGCGCGCCGCGGAAGATGTAGGGAAAGCACAGGACGTTGTTGACCTGATTGGGGTAGTCGGTGCGGCCGGTGGCCATGATGGCGTCGCTGCGCACCGCCTTGACATCCTCGGGCGTGATCTCCGGGTTCGGATTGGCCAGCGCGAAGATGATGGGCCGATCGGCCATCTTGCGCACCATTTCGCCCTTGAGCACGCCGCCGGCTGACAGGCCCAGAAAGACGTCGGCGCCAGCGATCACCTCGCCCAGGCTGCGCGCCGCGGTGGGCTGTGCAAACTGTGCCTTGTCCTCGTCCATCAACTCGGTGCGGCCTTGGTAGACCACTCCGGCCAGATCGGTCACAAAGATGTTTTCGCGCCGGATGCCCAGATGCAGCAGCAGGTTCAGGCAGGCCAGTGCCGCCGCGCCCGCCCCTGAGGTGACCAATTTGACTTCACCGGGCTGCTTGCCCGCGACCTTGAGCGCGTTGATCAAGGCGGCCCCGACCGTGATCGCGGTGCCGTGTTGGTCGTCATGAAACACCGGGATCTTCAGACGCTTGCGCAACTCGCGCTCGACATAAAAGCAGTCCGGCGCCTTGATGTCTTCCAGGTTGATGGCGCCGAAGGTCGGCTCCAGCGCTGCGATCACCTCGACCAAGCGGGCCGGATCGGACTCGTTGATTTCGATGTCGAACACGTCGACGCCGGCGAACTTCTTGAAGAGCACCGCCTTGCCCTCCATCACCGGCTTGGACGCCAGCGGTCCGATATTGCCCAGGCCCAGCACGGCCGTGCCATTGCTGATGACGGCCACCAAATTGCCGCGGGCGGTGTACTTAAAAGCGTTGTTGGGATCCTTGACGATTTCCTCGCAGGGCGCGGCCACGCCGGGTGAGTAAGCCAGCGCCAGGTCGCGCTGGTTGGTCAGCTGCTTGGTCGCGCTGATCGCCAGCTTGCCCGGGGTCGGTTGCTCGTGATAGATCAGTGCAGCGCGGCGCAGGCCCTCGCGCTTTTCATTTTGGGCCTCGCCCGGTGTGAGTGGCATAGGGTCTCCTTGAGCGGTGTGCAAGCGCCCTTGTCGCGTGCAAGACAGTGATTCATTGTAGGTGGCCACTGCTGGTTCGGCAGGGTGCGCTGGAGCAAGCCCGCGCACAACGGTTTTTACTTTGACGCAAAGATCAAACGCCCGCGTGGGCCACTTGCCGTTTAGCGCCTGACCCCGAGCAAGCCTTCGATCAGCTCGGGCTGCGCCTGCAACTGCTGCGCGGTCGAGCGGTGCACCACGCTGCCGCGGTCAAGCACCACGGCCAGGTCCGAGATGGCCAAGATCGCCTGGGGATGCTGCTCGACGATGATGGCGCTCAGGCCTTCTTGCCGGGTGATGCGGCTGATCGCGCGCAGCAGCTCTTCTACGATGATGGGCGCCAGCCCCTCCAGCGGCTCGTCGAGCAGCAGCAGCCGCGGGTTCAGGGCCAGGGCCCGACCGACGGCCAGCATCTGCTGCTCGCCACCTGACAGCTGTGTGCCCAGGTTGCCCTTGCGCTCGGCCAGGCGTGGAAACAGCGCGTAGACCGCCTGCGGCGTCCAGGGCCCGGGGCGAGCCACGGCCGTGAGGTTTTCGTGTACGGTCAGGGACTTGAAGATGTTGCGCTCCTGCGGCACCCAGCCGATGCCGTGCGCGGCGCGCTCGAAGGAGGGCAGGCGCGACAGGTCGACGCTGCGCTGCCCCAGATTGAACGCCAGGGTGCCGCCATGCTGTCGGGTGGCGCCGGCCACGGTGTTGATCAGCGTGGTCTTGCCGGTGCCGTTGCGCCCGAGCAGGGCCAGGGTTTGGCCCTGGTCGAGTGTGAAATCGACGCCCTGGAGCACCACGGCCTCGCCGTAACCGGCCCGCAGTCCTTGCACGCGCAGCAGTTCAGCCATGGTTGGCCTCCGTGCCGTGGCCCAGGTAGACCGCCTTGACCCGCTCGTCGCGGGCGATGTCCTCAGGCAGGCCCTCGGTGAGCACGCCGCCGTTGACCATCACGGTCATGTACCGGGCAAAGCTAAACACCAGGTCCATGTCGTGCTCGATCAGCAGCACCGACACATCGGCCGGCAAGGCCGCCACCGTCTGCAGCAATTGCTCGCGCTCGCCGGTAGGCACGCCCGCCACGGGTTCGTCGAGCAGCAGCACGCGCGGCTGGCAGGCCAGCGCGATCGCGATTTCGAGCAAGCGCCGCTTGCCATAGGGCAGCACCCGGGTGGCCTGGTCCATCACGTCGGTCAGGTGAAAGCGCTCGAGCAACTCCTCGCAGCGCTGCATCACCGCCGCGTGCTGACCCAGTCTTTGCCACCAGCGGGCCCCGAGCCCCTGCTGGCGCGAGACGGTCAGCGCCAGCGTCTGCATCGGCGTCAGGCTGTCGAAGAGCTGGTTGATCTGGAAGGTGCGCACCATGCCGCGCTGTACCCGCTCATGCGGCGCGAGCTCGGTGATGTCCTGTCCGTCAAGCAAGATGCGCCCTTCGGTGGGCGGCAGCACCCCGGTGAGCAGGTTGATCAGGGTGGTCTTGCCCGCGCCATTGGGCCCGATCAGCGCGTGGCGAGCCCCTTGCTTGAGCTCCAGGCTCACGTGGTCGGTGGCCGTGATGCCGCCAAAGCGCTTGACCAGCGCTTGCGTCTGCAGCACGGCTTTTGGCGCAGTGCCCGCCTGGCTTGCCGGGCTCATCGGCCGCCTCCCGAAGTGCGCCACCACGACAGTGGGCTGACCAGCCGCTCGCGGCCCACCAACACCAACACCACCAGGAACAGGCCGAGCCAGAAGGTCCAGTACTGCGGCGTGATGCCCGACAGCACGTCTTGCAGCACCTTGAAGACCACGGCGCCGAAGATGCCGCCGTAGAGCCAGCCGGTGCCGCCGATGACCAGCATCAGCAGCACATCGGCCGAGCGGTGGATGTCAAACAAATCGAGCGAGGCAAAGCCGGTGGTCTGCGTCATCAGCACCCCGGCTGTGCCGGCGAGGGCGGCTGCCAGCGTGTAGACCGAGGCCAGATGCCGGGCCACCGGGATGCCAATGGACTGCGCGCGCAGCCGGTTGTCGCGGATGGCCATGAGCGTGGCGCCGTAGGGTGAGTGCACCACCCGCCGCAGCAGCAGGAAAGACAGCATCAGCACGCTCAGCGAGTACAGGGCCGCGGTGCGACCGTACAGGTCGAACTCGAAGCGGCCAAGCAGCGGGGCCATCGTCACACCCTGCAGGCCATCGGCGCCTCCGGTGAGCCAATCGAGCTTGTTGGCCAGCTCGTACAAGATGAGCGCAAAGCCCAGCGTAACCATCAGCCGCGTCAGGTCGTTGCCGCGCAAGATGGTCAGCGACATCACCGCGCCGGCCAGCGCCGAGACCACTGTGCCGACGACCAGCCCGGTCAGCGGATCGCCGGTCAGGTGCTTGGCCAGCAACCCCGCCGCATAGCCGCCCAGCCCGAAGAAGGCGGCATGGCCGAGTGAGACGATGCCGGTGTAGCCCAAGATCAGGTCGAGCGAGAGCGCAAACAAGGCCACGATGGCGATCTCGTTAATGATCAGGGCCTGCCCCGGAAAAATCAGCGGCGACAGCAGCAGCAGCGGCCACAGCAACCACTCCCAGACGCGTACACGGCTGCTGGCCAACAAAGAAGAGGATGCCGGCACTTACTTGCCCCCCTGCCGCACAAACAGGCCCTGAGGCCGCCAAACCAGGATCACGATCATCAAGGTGTAGACGATAAAGGCGCCCAGCTTGGGGATGTAGTACTTGCCTGCCACATCGGCAATGCCCAGCAGCAAGGCGGCCAGCAAGGGCCCGCTGATCGAGCTGGTGCCGCCGACGGCCACCACGATCAGAAAGTACACCATGAATTTGAGCGGGAAGTTCGGATCGAGCCCGAGCACCTCGGCCCCCAGTGCCCCGCCCAGGCCCGCCAAGCCGGAGCCCACCGCAAAGGTGGTGAGGAACACGCGGTTGACGTTGATGCCCAGACCTGCGGCCACCCGCTGATCGTCGACCGAGGCGCGCAGCCGGCTGCCAAAGCGCGTGCGCGAAAGAATCAGTTGCAGCACCAGCGTGAGCACCAGGCACACCGCAATGATGAACAGGCGGTAGTGGCCCATGCCCAGCTGCCAGGCGCCGCTGCCCAACTCGGTGCGACCCTTGAGCCATGCGGGCAGTTGCAGGATTTGTTGGGACGAGCCGATGAAATAGTCGACGCCGGCGATCGCCATGAACACCAGCCCGATCGAAAACAGCACCTGATCGAGGTGGGGCCGGTGGTAAAGCGGGCGGTAGAGCGTGCGCTCGAGCAGCGCGCCGAGCAAGGCGGCGCCCAAGAAGGCCGCTGGCAGGGCCAGCAGGAAGGGCAGGCCCAGGCGCTGCATCAACAGCACCGTGATGTAGCCGCCAACCATGGCAAAAGCACCGTGGGCCAGGTTAATGAAATTCATCAGCCCCATGGTCACCGACAGCCCCACGGCCAAGATGAACAGCAGCATGCCGTAGGCGATGCCGTCAAACAGGATGGTCAGCATGGTGCCGCTGTCGCCTCGAGCCGCAGTGCCCAGCGCATCAGGTCCCCCGCTTCCGGATCAGCCGCACGCCGGGCATGCGCTCGAGCTGTCGGCTGGTCGTGGCCTCGCGCAGGTTGCGCTGCGCCAGCCGGGAGTGCTCGCACATGATGGCCTGCGCTCTGGCCCCTTCGCCTTGCTCGATCGCCTCGAGCACCTGGCGGTGCTGGTCTTGCGCGACGATCAGCATGTCGCGCGCATGGCCCGAGTTGGCCTGGGCCACGACAAAGCCCGAGGGCGAGGCAAAGGGCAACCGGGCCACCCGCTCGAGCTCCTTGGCAATCACCGGGCTGCCGGCCATCTCGCACAGCAGACCATGAAAGCGCTCGTTTAAGCGCACGTAGCGGGAAAAGGACTCGTCGTCGAGCGCCGGTTGCGCCAGCACCTGATCGATCTCGTCAAGACAAAGACGCGATTCGGCCCGCACCACCTGTGCCGCGCCGCGCTCGGCGGCCAGTCGCGCGAGCAAGCCTTCTAAGGTGCCGCGCAGCTCGATCGCATCGGAAATGTCGCGCTCTGAAAAGGTGCGCACCGTGTAGCCGCCGCCGGGCAGGGGCTCGAGCAGGCCCTCTTGCTCCAGCCGCATCAGGGCCGCCCGGATGGGCGTGCGCGACACCCCCAGGCGTTCGGCCAGGGCCACCTCGGCAATGCGGCTGGCTGCCGGCAGCTCGCCGGCCAGCACCATTTCGCGCAGGGCCAGCAAAGCCTTGACCGCTTGGGAGCCGGCCGGCTCGGCTTCTTTGTCCCGTTTAGGACCGTCGATCGCGGAGCTCATGTATCCAATGTAGCAGATTGGAGACCTTCAACGGCCAGCCTCGACCCGAATACGGCGTCAAATCCGACCAACTGCATCCAAGATGTATACATTAAGTATCCCGTGAGACATAATTGCCAGTCTGCTTTCCTGGAGGTGGTCCGATGTTTCCCCAAAACGCCTGGTACGTGGCCTGCACGCCCGATGAGATCGAGGGCAAGCCGCTGGGCCGCACGGTGTGCGGCCAGCCCATCGTGTTTTACCGCTCGGCCGACGGCCGCGTGGCGGCGCTGGAGGACTTTTGTCCCCACCGCGGCGCGGCGCTGTCCTTGGGCCGCGTGTGCCAGGGCAAATTGGTCTGCGGCTACCACGGCCTGGTCATGGGTTGTGACGGCAAGACCGAGTCCATGCCGGGTCAGCGGGTCGGCGCGTTTCCGGCCATCCGCGCCTATCCGGTAATCGAACGCCACGGCTTTGTCTGGGTCTGGCCCGGGGAGCCGGCGCGCGCCGATGCAGCCCTGCTGCCGGCCCTGAGTTGGGCCGACAACCCGCAGTGGGCCTACGGGGGCGGGCTCTACCACGTCAAATGCGACTACCGCCTGATGATCGACAACCTCATGGACCTGACCCACGAGACCTATGTGCACGCCGACAGCATCGGGCAAAAGGAAATCGACGAAGCTCCGGTGAGCACCCGAGCGGTGGGCGAGGAGGTCGTGACCAGTCGCTTCATGGACGGCGTGATGGCGCCGCCGTTTTGGCAGGCCAATTTGCGCGCCCATGGCCTGCCCGCCGATCAGCCGGTCGACCGCTGGCAGATTTGCCGCTTCAGCCCGCCAAGCCACGTGATGATCGAGGTGGGCGTGGCGCTGGCCGGCCGCGGCGGCCATCAAGCCGCCCCCGAGCACAAGGTCTCGAGCGTCGTGGTCGACTTCATCACCCCCGAAACCGACACCACGATGTGGTACTTCTGGGGCATGGCCCGCAGCTTTCGCGTGGGCGATGCTGCGCTGACGGCGCAGATCCGAGAAGGCCAGGGTCGGGTATTTTCCCAAGACACTGCGGTGCTCGAGGCGCAGCAGCGCAACTTGACGCTGCATCGCCACCGCAAGCTGCTCAAGCTCAATATCGATGCCGGCGGCGTCCAGGCGCGGCGCATCATTGACCGGCTGATCGCGCAGGAACAGCAGCCCCAGGCCCAGCCTCAAGTGCAGTTGCAGGCCGCCTGAGGCGCCCCGCTCCGAGTCACCCCCCAGCAACCCCCAGCCCCCCGACAGGCTGCGCTACGATCTGCGCATTGTCAAAACTCAGGAGATTTCCATGACGGTTCGACTTCCCGCCCGCTACGACCACGTGGGCAGCTTTTTGCGCCCGGCTTACTTGCTTGAGGCGCGCGACCAAAAGGCCAAAGGCCAGATCACGGCCGAGCAGCTGCGCGCCGTTGAAGACCGGGCCATCGCCGAGATCGTCAAGTTCCAGCAGGACGTGGGCCTCAAGTCCATCACCGACGGCGAGTTCCGCCGCACCTACTTTCATATCGACTTTCTCGAGCAACTCGGCGGCGTGGTCACCGACATCCCGCTGTCGGTGCTCCAGCCCGATGGCACCACGCACCTGGCCCCGCCGGTGATCCGCGTCACCGACAAGGTCACGCACGCCAAGAACATTCAGCTGGCCGACTTCCAGTACCTCAAGAGCCAGGTCGCCGCCGGTTACACGCCCAAGGTGACGATCCCCTCCCCGACGATGCTGCACTTTCGCGGCGGTCGCGCCGGCATCAGCCGCCAGGCCTATCCGGAGCTCGACCCGGTGTTCTATGACGACGTGGCCCAGGCCTATGGCGACGAACTGCGCAGCCTGGCTGCTGCCGGCTGCACCTACGTGCAGATGGACGACACCAACCTGGCTTATCTGTGCGACGAAAAGATGCGCGAGGCGGCCCGCCAGCGCGGTGACGACCCCAACGAGCTGCCGCACCGTTATGCCCAGTTCATCAACAAGGTGGTCGCGCAAAAGCCCGCCGGCATGACGCTGGCCATGCACCTGTGTCGTGGCAACTTCAAGAGCACGCACGCGGCCGCCGGCAACTACGAGCCGGTGGCCGAGGCGCTGCTGTCGGAGATGGACATCGACGCCTACTTCCTGGAGTACGACGACGACCGCAGCGGCGACTTCCGTCCCCTGCGCTATTTGGCCAAGGGCAAGGTGGTGGTGCTGGGCCTGGTGACCACCAAGTTCGGCGACCTGGAGTCCAAGGATGCGCTCAAGCGGCGCATCGACGAGGCCGCCAAGTACGCCCCGCTGGAGCAGCTGGCCCTGTCGCCGCAGTGCGGATTTTCAAGCACCGTGCACGGCAACAACATCGCGGTGCAGGCCCAGCGCGACAAGCTGCGCTTGGTGATTGAGACCGCCCAGGACGTCTGGGGCGAGGCCTGAGCTTTTAAGGCCGGCCAGCTGGGTCGAGGTCGCCCTTGCTGGCCGCCAAAGCCCCAGCTTCCTCCAGCCACCACTGCACGGCTGCGTCGTAGCCCTCCCAGACGCAGCCGTTGCAGCCGCGACCGCAGCAAAAGTCGGGCTCGGCCGGTGGCCCCCTGAAGGTCTGGCCAGCGCCTTGCAGCTGCGCCTGTAGAGCCGCGATGCGCTCTCGCACCGCCTGGCGGTTGCTGCCGTGCACGGCGTGACTCTGACGGCTGCCTTGCCCGATTCAGAGCCTGAAGATCTTGCCCGGGTTCATGATGTTCTTGGGGTCGAGCGCACGCTTGATGGTGCGCATCATCTCGACCGCAGCGCCGCCGGCCTCGCTGACCAGGAAGTCGATCTTGTGCAGCCCCACGCCGTGCTCGCCGGTGCAGGTGCCCTCCAGGGCCAGCGCCCGGGTCACCAGCTTGTGGTTAAGCGCTTCGGCAATCTCGCGCTCGCGCGGCACCTTGGGGTCGAGCAGATAGCCGAAGTGAAAGTTGCCGTCGCCCACATGGCCGACCAGAAAGTAGGGGATGCCGCTTTCGTCGGCTTCCTTGACCGAGTCGAGCAGGCAGTCGGCCAGTCGGCTGATCGGCACGCAGGTGTCGGTGCTGATGGCACGGCATCCCGGCCGGCTCTGAATGGCGGCAAAGTAGGCGTTGTGCCGCGCGGTCCACAGCCGTGTGCGCTCCTCGGGCGTGACCGCCCATTCGAAGGCTTTGCCGCCGTACTGGCTGGCGATGTCCTGCACCGTCTCGGCCTGTTCCTTGACGCCCGCCGGCGAGCCGTGAAACTCCATCAGCAGCATGGGCTCTTCGCGCAGACCGAGCTTGCTGTGTGCGTTGACCATGCGCACGCTGTTGTGGTCGATCAGCTCCACCCGGGCGATCGGCACGCCCAGCTGAATGACCTCGATGGTGGTGCGCACCGCCGCCTCGATGCTTGGAAACGAGCAGATGGCCGCGCTGATCGCCTCGGGCAGGGGATAGATGCGCAGGGTGATCTCGGTGATCACGCCTAACGTGCCTTCGCTGCCGACCATCAGGCGCGTCAGGTCGTAGCCGGCCGACGACTTTCTGGCCCGGGTGCCGGTGCGTATCGCTTGGCCATCGGCGGTGACCACCTCCAGCGCGAGCACGTTGTCGCGCATCGTGCCGTAGCGCACCGCATTGGTCCCGCTGGCGCGGGTGGCGCTCATGCCGCCAATGGTGGCGTCGGCGCCCGGGTCGATCGGGAAAAACAGCCCCGTGCTTTTGAGCTCTTCGTTGAGCTGCTTGCGCGTCACGCCGGCCTGCACCGTGACGGTCAGGTCTTCGGCATGGATATTTAGCACCTTGTTCATGCGCCCGAGGTCAATGCTGATGCCGCCTTGCACGGCCAGCAGATGGCCTTCGAGCGAGGAGCCCACGCCAAAGGGGATGACGGGCACCTCGTGGTGTGCCGCCAGCTTGACGGCATCGGCCACATCGGCCGTGCTCTGCGCAAACACCACCGCCGCCGGCGGCGGGGAGTCAAACGACGACTCGTCGCGGCCGTGCTGCTCGCGCACAGCCATCGCCGTCGAGCAGTTGGCGCCAAAGCGCGCCTTGAGCGCCTCGATCAGGGCCGGTGGAACGGGCCGCTGGTCAATTTCAGGGACCAGGTGGCTGGGCAGGGGAGCATTCATGGCGGCGATCTCCTGTTGGGTTCGTGGAGCCGGCCTTGTGAGCGGGCCGATCAAGACCTGCCCCCGCGGGGCTCGCGGCTCCAAACGCGGAGTTTATGTCAGTGTCCCGCTGCGCTGGCGCCGTTGGGTGGGCCGCCGATAATCGGCCATCACAGCAGGAGCGCGCCGCATGTCCAATCGACTCACCCAGATCGCCACCCGCACCGGAGACAACGGCACGACCGGTCTGGGTGACAACACCCGGGTGAGCAAAGACAGCTTGCGTGTGCATGCCATGGGCGATGTGGACGAGCTCAATTCCCACATCGGACTGCTGCTGTGCGAAGACATGCCCGGCCGCGTGCGCGAGTTGCTGATCGAGGTGCAGCACCAGCTCTTTAATCTGGGCGGCGAGCTGTCCATACCGGGTTTCGAGCTGTTGCGCGATGAGGCCATTGCCCGCCTCGACGCCGAGCTCGAGCACCACAACGCGCAGCTGCCGCGCTTGCAAGAATTCATCCTGCCCGCCGGTACCCGTGCCGCCTCGCTGGCCCATGTCTGCCGCACGGTGGCTCGCCGCGCTGAACGATCGGTGGTGGCGCTCGGTGCGGCCGAGGCCTTGCGCGAAGCGCCGCGCCAGTACCTCAACCGCCTGAGCGACCTGCTGTTCGTGTTGGCGCGCGTGCTCAACCGCATCAACGGTGGCGACGACGTGTACTGGAAGAGCAAGCGCCTGCAGCAGCAGGACTGACGCTCAGCTTGCCGGGCGGTCGGGCGCGAGCACGGCCATCGTCAGGCGCGAGATGCAGCTCAAGCGAGCCTGCTCGTCGCGCAACTCGATTTGCCAGACCTGCGTCGTGCGGCCTAGATGTACGGGCCGTGCGGTGGCGGTCACCCAGCCCTCTTGCACGCCTCTGAGGTGGTTGGCGTTGACCTCCAGGCCCACCACCCGCGTGCCTTGTGGCACCGAAAACGCCGCGCCGCAGGAGCCCAGCGTTTCGGCCAGCACCACCGACACCCCGCCATGGAGCAGGCCATAGGGCTGGCAGGTCTGCCGGTTCACCGGCACCCGTGCCACCAGGTAGTCGTCACCGACCTCGATAAATTCAATCCCCAGATGGCTGACCGCGGTGTTGGCGCCCGTGGCTTGCAAGGCGGCCAGTGAGATGTCCTGTTTCCAAATGCGCATGGTGGGCAGTCCTGATGGGGCCAAGCGTGCGGGCTCGACGAGCCGGCTCTGGCCTCGACTATATCGGGGCCGGTGATCGCGTTTGACCGCGCCGGACGTCGCGGCATCGGCCTCGTCCCACGCCCGCGTGCGCCTGCGCCCTACGCGCAGGCGCGGCCTTGCGGGCCGTGGCCAGTGCCCGGCTGGCGCGATGCTCTGCGGCATGATCCCGACCCTCACGGCTGGCGCAGCAGCCCCTGCCCCGATCCAGCAACATCCGTCGGCGTCTGTGGTCCGGCGTTCGATGGTCGGCTTGCTGCTGGCCCTGGGCTTGCTGGCTGCCGGCTGGGCGGCCTGGGCTTGGTGGCGCGGCCCGGCGGTGCCGGTCGAGCCGGTCAGGCGCCAGGCCATCGTTGAATCGGTGGTGGCCACCGGCCGGCTGCAGGCCCCGGCGCGCATTGAAATTGGCGCCGAGGTGGCTGGCACGGTCGAGCGCGTCGGCGTGCGCGAGGGGGAGCAGGTCAAGGCCGGTCAGATGCTGCTGACCTTGGTCAATGCCGAAGCCCGTTCGGCGCTGATGCAAGCGCTGGCGGTCCAGACCGAGGCGGCCGGCCGGCTTACCCAGCAGGAAAGCCTGAGCGCGCCCGTGGCCCAGCAAGCCGTGCTGCAGGCGCAGGCGGCTTGGTGGGCGGCTCAGCGCGACCATGGCCGGGTGCAGGAGCTCGTCAGCCAGGGCTTTTATTCGCCCCAGCGCCTCGACGAGGCCCAGCGCACGCTCGATGTGGCCGCCAGCGCCCTGACGTCGGCCCAGCTCAATGCCCGAGCCCACCAAAGCCAGGGTGTCGAAGCCGCCTTGGCGCGGGCGCGCCTGGCCCAGGCGCAGGCCAGCGTCCGCATGGCGCAGGCCCGGCTCGCACGCCTGCTCATCCGCAGTCCGGTGCCGGCCCGCGTGCTGAGCCGGCAGGTCGAGCCGGGCGCCATGGCCCAGCCGGGCCGTGTCTTGCTGGTGCTGGCCGAGGCGGGCGAGCTGCACATCGATGTGAGCATCGACGAGCGTCATCTGCATTTGCTGCGGCCAGACATGCCGGCGGCGGTGGTCGCCGACGCCTATCCGATGCAGCCTTTCGAGGCGCGCCTGTGCCAGATTGCGCCGGCGGTCGACCCCGAACGAGGCGCCGTCACCGTGCGGCTGTGCCTGTCCGGCGCGCCCGCTTTTCTCAAGCCCGAGATGACGGTCTCGGCCGAGCTCGTGGGGGGGCGCCAGTCATCGGCGCTGGTGCTGCCCAGCCCCCTGGTGCGCGATGCCGACAAGGCGCAGCCTTGGGTGCTGGTGCTGCGCCAGTCCCGTGCGGTCAAGGTGCCGGTGCAGCTGGGCCTGCGCGGCGTCGGTTACAGCCAGATCACCGAGGGCCTGCAGGAGGGCGATCGCGTGATCGCGCCGACCCAAAGCGTCCTGCCAGGCGATCGGGTGCGCCCGGGAGCGCCGCGCGCAGCCCCTGCCGTTGTGGACGTGCCGTCCTTTGTGCGTTAGAGCGCATCCGCGCTCAGCCCATGTCCCATCCACAGTCCGTCCAGCCCACCTTCCCGAAGGCTTGGCCGCGCCGTAGGGAGCGGCGATGAGGGGCGCTCGGCCGGCGCTGAGCCGATGGGCGCGCGTGCTGCCACTGCAGTGGCTGCTGGCCCTGCGCTTTCTGCGCGAGGGCCGGGTGCAAAGCAGCCTGGTGCTGGCCGGGGTGACCGCTGGCGTGGCCGTGACCGTGTTTTTGACCCAGCTCATCGCGCAGCTGCAAAACACCATCGTCGAGCGCGTCATGGGCTCGCAGGCGCATGTGGTCATGGCGCCCTTGCAGGAGCAGTTGCTGCGCCTGACGCCCGCGGATGCGGTTGACGCCGTTGCTGCACAGCTGCAGCCGCGCCTGCAGCGCCAACGCGCAGTCGATCAGTGGGAGCGCATGGCCGATCTGGCTGCGGCAACCCCGGGTGTGCTGGCCGTCTCGCCCGTGGCCAGCGGCCCGGCGCTGGCCACCCGCGGCGCCGCGTTTTCGAGCGTGACGCTCTTGGGCGTGCGGCCGCAGGACTATCGGCGGGTGGTGCGCATGGACGCTTACATGACGGCTGGCCGCTTCGAAATGGCGGGCCAGCAGGCCCTGATCGGCCGCGAGTTGGCCGACGACCTGGGCCTGCAGATGGGCGACAAGCTGCGCGTGAGCACCGGTGTGCGCAGCGAGGTGTTGACTGTGGCCGGCTTGTTTGACACGGGCAGCCGCGAGATCAACCGTCGGCGGGTGTTCATCAGCTTGCGGCTGGCGCAGACCCTGCTCGATCTGCCCGGCAGCGTCTCGGTCATCGACCTGAGCGTGGCCGACCTGTTCGGTGCCGATGCCGTGGCCGACCGGCTGCGCGCACAGACCGGCCTGCGCGTAGACAGCTGGATGCAGACCAATGCCGGCCTGCTCAACGCCTTGTCCAACCAGACGATCTCCAACAACCTCATACGCGGCTTTGTGGTGGCCATCGTGGCGCTGGGCATCTCCAGCGTGCTGGTGGTCAGCGTGGTGCAAAAGCAGCGCGAGATCGGCATCTTGCGCGCCATGGGCGCAAGCCGGCGCGACATCATGGGTGTGTTCTTGCTGCAAGGCGCCCTGATGGGCTTGCTCGGATCGGGCCTGGGCGCCGGGCTGGCCTACGGCTTGCTGGTGCTGTTCTCGCACATCTTCAAGAGCCCCGACGGCAGTGCCATGTACCGCGCCGAACTCGATCTGGCTCTGGTGCTGGCCGCCAGCGTGCTGGCCTGCGCGATCGGCCTGTTGTCGGCCTTCATGCCAGCGCGTCGCGCCGCGCGCATGGATCCGGTGCTGGCGATTCGCGCATGAGCCTGGAGCCAGGCCCCGTCCTTGAGCTTTGCGACATCCGCAAAAGCTACGACGTGGGCACCGCGGTCGAGCACGAGGTTCTCCATGGCATCAACCTGAGCCTGGGGCCGGCGCAATTCGTCGCCTTGCAGGGCCCTTCGGGATCGGGCAAGAGCACCTTGCTCAACATCATCGGCCTGCTTGAGTCGGCCACGGCTGGGCGCATGAGCCTGGCCGGACACGACACCGGCGCGCTAAGCGATGCGCAGCTGACCGAGCTGCGCGGCGCGGCCATTGGCTTTGTCTTTCAGTTCCACCACTTGCTGCCCGCTTTTACGGCGCTGGAAAACGTGCTGATGCCGCTGATGATCGCGCACGGCTCGGTTCAGCCGGCCGACGAGGCGCTCGCACGCGACCTGCTGGCCAGCGTCGGCTTGAGCCAGGCCCTGGCCAAGCGGCCGGGCGAGCTCTCGGGCGGCATGCAGCAGCGCGTTGCGCTGGCCCGCGCGCTGGCGCGCCGGCCGCGTCTGATCCTGGCCGATGAACCGACGGGCAACCTCGACCGCCTCAGTGCCGATGAGGTGTTTGCGCTGCTGCGTCGGTTCAACCGTGAGCATGGCAGCGCCTGCCTGATCGTCACCCACGACGCCAGCTTGGCCAGCCGTTGCGATCGGCGCATCGAGCTGGTCGATGGGCGTTTGCTGGCACCGCCAGCTTTGGCTCAGGCTTGACCGGTCAAGTCGGCGTAGTGCGCGCGCGTTGTGGGGTCCACCGAGTCGAGCACCTTGCGGTAGGAGGTTTGGTGGCGGGCAAGCAGGCGTGCGCAGGCCACGGCCTGCGATTTGCAATACCAGTGGCAGCTGTGCTGCATCAGAAGAATTTCCGCGAGCAAGGTGTAGGCCTTGGCCGAGGCGGGCGTGCCGCCTGCCGGCTGCGCGGCCCGTGACAAGGCCTGGGCATGGAGCTGCACCAAGGCGCGCATGTCGATGCTCGAGCGCTCGAGCCATCCGGCCGCAGCGCCGGCCTGCTCGAGCAGCCAGGCCAGCGGCCAGGGCAGCTTGACGATGCGGGTGCGCTCGGCCGGCAGCCGTGCAAAGTCGCTGGCAAATTGTGCGAATTGCTCGGCCAGGCGTCGCTCTGACGGCTCGAGCACGGTCCAGATGGCTTGCCGGCGCTGCACATCGTTTTCGCCGAGCGCGCGCAAATAGCCCTCGCTGAGTGTCTGCATCAGCGCTTCGATGTCGTAGGGCCGCAAATGCGCCGCCAGCAAAGCGATGCGCCCGCGCTCGCGGCGCGACTTGAGCGACCACATCAGCACGGCCAGCAGCAGGACGGCAACGAAGAAGTCCATGGGTTTGCTCTCGTGTTTGGGCCCGTAGGGGCTCAGCCTGGTCGCCGGTTCATCAGCGCCATGCCCAGCGCCACCGCAGCGATCGCCGCCAGCACCCCGGGCGTGACCGCCTCACCGAGCCACAAGGCCCCGCCCATCAGGGTAAACAGCGGTGTGAAGAAGGAAAAGCTCGATACCCGCGTGGCCGGGTAACGGCCCAGCAGCCACATCCAGGCCAGAAAGCTCAGGAAGCCGCCCACCGACGCCTGCAGCGCCACCGAGGCCCAGGCCACCGCGCTGTAGCCAAGCTGCCACCGCTCGCCCAAGGCCAGGGACAGCCAGGGCAACACGAGCGCGCTCACGCCGACTTGGTAGAGCAGCAGCTTTTCGGCGCCGATGCGCGTCAGGCCGCAGCTGCGGATCACCACCGTGGTCAGGCCCCAGGACAGGCCCGCGGCCAGCCCGAGCAAATCGCCCACCAGGGTTGGCCCCTGGGTGTGCAGCAGACCCTCGCGCAGGGCGAACGCGACGGCGCCAAAGGCCAGCAGCAGGCCCGCCCATTGCGGCCCGCGCAAGCGCTCGTCGCGGATCCACAGCGGCACCAGGAGCGCCACCCAGAAGGGCGAGGTGTAGAGAAACACCGTCAGGCGCGAGGAGCTGGTGTATTGCATGCCGATATAGATGCAGGAGAACTCGGCGGCAAAAAGCAGGCCGGCGAGCAAACCAGCCCGCTCGCTGCCATCGCGCACCCACAGGGCTATGCCGCGCCAGCGGCACCACAGCACGAGCAGCAAGGTGGCACCTGCCAGCCGCAGCCAGGCCTGAAACACCGGCGGCATCTGCGCCAGCGTGAACTTGATCAGAACCTGCTGCATGCCCCATATCAGGCAGCAGGTCAGCAAGATCGCGATCGCCAGCGTGTCGAGCCGGTCCTTGCGCTGCGCAGGCAAGCCGCTCATTGCGTCAAGGCGAGCCGGTCAAGCCGGTATGAAAGCGGCTGCCGTGGTAGAGCAGCGGCGCGCGCGGCCCGTCGCTGAAGCAGCGCGTGACCTCTGCGATGAAGATCACATGGTCGCCCGCGGTCTGCTGGCTCAGGCTCTGGCATTCGAAGACGGCGGCGCAGCCGGCCAGCAGCGGCGCCCCGCCGTGGCTCCAGCCGTGCGCCAGATCAAGCCAGCGCTGCTCGCGTGGGCCAGCAAACCGCTCGCCCAGGGCCTGCTGGTCGGCGCCCAGCACATGGATCACATGATGCGAGGCGGCCGCAAACACCGCCATCGAACTCGAACTGCGGCCCAGGCTCCACAGCACCAGGGGCGGCTCGAGCGAGACCGAGTTGAAGGAATTGACGGTCAGCCCCGCCCGCTGTCCGTCGGGGCTGCAGGCTGTTACCACCGTCACGCCGGTGGCAAAGTGGGCCAAGGCCTGCCGCAGTTGCAGGCTGGAAAAATCGGCGGCCGGCGCAGCGGCGGTGGGTGTGGCAAGGGTCATGGCGTCGCTGGGTGTGCGGGGGGCGCGGTATGTTCACCGGGCCCGCCGTGGCGTGCGGGCCTCTAGAGGCGCCCGCCGCAAGCAACCGCATTGTCCCCGATCCTGCTGCCCACTCCTGGCGCAGCGCCAGGCCAGCGCCTCAGCCCGCCTTGATGGGCGGTGCAACCTTGCGGCTCAGGCGCAGCACCCGCTGGCCGGTCAGCATGGGCTTGGCAGCGGCCAGGAAAGTCTGGGTGTGGGCCATGCCCATGTGTGCCGTGAACGCCTCTTCGCTGGCGTAGACCTCGTAGAGCACGACCTTGTGCGGCGCATCGATGGTCTGCATCACGTCAAACTGAAAACAGCCCGGCTCGTGTTCGACGGAGGCGCGGGCGTTGACGTCAATGAGTGCCATGAAGGCGGCCAGCGATTCGGGCTGAACGTCGAACTCGACGAGCAATACAAATTTGTCCATGGTTGTCCTGCAAAAAAAGGAAGGTTTCAGATGCCGCGTCGTGCAATCACGAAGTCCATGCTCACCAGCGCATCGCGTCCCAGGCCAGTGGCGCCCACCAGTTGCCGGGTGGGCCGCTGGCCGGGCTCGAAGCACTCGGCCCAGACGCTTTCAAAGCGCAGCGCAAAGCGGTGAAAGTCGCGCAGCCAGACCGTCACAGCCACCACGTCTGCGCGCGCCAGCTGCTGCGGTGCCAGCAGCGCATCGAGGTTGCTCATGATCTGCCGCGTTTGGGCCTCAACCGACTCGGCCAGTGCGCGCTTGGGGTTGAGCAGGTCCTGGCCGACCAGGCCGTGCGCAAAGGCCAGTGGGCCTGCGAGCACCAAGTCGCTGGCCGGCCGCAGGTCGGGGTGATCGATGAACTGGGGCTTCATGGCTGTTGCCCTGATTGGGCCGGCGCGCTTAGGCTGTGCAGCAAAGCCTGCACCCGTTCTTGGGTGGCTGCCTCGCGTTCGGCGCCGAGCAGTCCGTCCGTCTCCACGAAGGCCAGCGCCGCCTGACGGCCAAAATCGGCCAGGGCCGAGCGCTCATCGAGCAGGCCCTCGGGCACGCGCACGACGATCTCGCTGGCATAGGTGCGCACCGGCCCGCAATCGCGCACGCGCGGCACCTCGGGCTGCTTGCCGTCCTGCACGTCGCGTATGGCCTGCGCCAGCATGCGGCGAAACAGCACCACCCCGCGGTCGGTGGTGCCCAGGTGTTCGGCTTTGCGGTTGGCAATCTTGCCCTGGGTGACCACCGCGTCGTAGTCGCCCGGCTCCCTTTGCCGCTCGGCGCGCGGTCGATCGCCCGTCTGGCCGATGAACGGAATCTGGTCGACCCCAAAGTCTTGCGCCTGCATGGCGCCACTGGGGTTGTTGTAGCTGTTGAGATGGGCCAGTCCGATGTAGAAGGAGTGGTGGTCGTCGACCGCCACCGCCCAGCGCGACAGATAGGGGCGCAGCCCCAAACTTTCGCGATTGGCCATGTTGGCGCCGTTGGGGAACTGGCCAAAGTTGGGCAGCACGATGTCGCTGGCGCGGATGAACACATGGTCGCCCACCTTGCGCGTGGCCATGGACAGAAAGCCCAGCGGCGTGCGTGGAAAGTCCAACTCCGGCAGCACCTTGAAGGTGGCGGAGAACTGCTCGCCTGCGACGATGGCATGCAGGTAGGCGTTGTGGATGGGGTCGCAGCCGTTTTCGACGATCTGCACCCAGTTGCAGGGCAGGTTCATGCGAAAGGGCACTGGCGCGTTGTCACCGGGGTGGTCGACGCAGTCGTAGTGCGGGAAGGCGGGCTCCTCGTCGACCGGACCCATGTAGGCAAACAGCAGGCCGCGCCACTCGTGGACCTTGTAGGCGCCCTGACAGAAGTGTTGCTTGATCCGACTGGTTGGCGGCTCGGCGGGTGTCTCAAGAATGGTGCCGTCGACATCGAAGTGCCAGCCGTGGTAGCAGCAACGGATGCCGCGCTCGGCAATGATGCCGTACTCGAGCGAGGTGCCGCGGTGCACGCAGTGGCGATGCAGCAGCCCGATGCGGCCTGAGCCATCGCGAAACACCACCAGG
>Ga0164293_10001451_pt1 | contig 19768 bp, 8 predicted proteins | sample GEODES118metaG_FD_111487 | JGI IMG/M metagenome (GOLD analysis project Ga0164293, IMG submission 111487) | Eutrophic lake water microbial communities from Lake Mendota, Wisconsin, USA - GEODES118 metaG | ecosystem: Environmental > Aquatic > Freshwater > Lake | place: USA: Lake Mendota, Wisconsin...
ACAGGAAATAAAATGGATTTGAATAAATACATTAATAATTTTTCCTTAGGTAGTTCTCTTAAGTCTAATTCTACATTGTTTGTTCAGTACAGAGTTGGTGGTGGTCAGGCAACAAATGTGGGAGTTAATGTAATCACTCAATTCGGTACAATATCATTTTTTGTAAATGGTCCTGTCGAAAGTTTAAATAATACTGTTATTAATTCATTAAGATGTAATAATGTTACTGCGGCAATCGGAGGGGCAAACGCACCTTCGACTGAAGAAGTTAGACAATATGTAACATTTAATTTCGCGGCACAAAACCGAGCGGTCACTGTAAACGATTATGAGTCGGTAATTAGAAACATGCCTCCTCAGTTTGGTGCTCCCGGAAAAGTTGCAATAGTTGAAGAAAATAATAAAATTAAAATTAAAATGTTATCATATGATATAAATGGTAACTTGACTGAGGTAGTTTCAAATACTTTAATGAGTAATGTTGCTAATTACTTGTCCAATTACAGAATGATAAATGATTACATATCCCTCGAAACGGCAAATGTTATTGACTTGGGTGTTGATGTTGATGTAATTTTAGATGCTAGTCAAAATCAAGGGGCAATTGTTTCAAGAATAATTGAAATTGTAACCGCATTTTTCAGTCCGCTTGATAGAGGGTTAGGACAAAACATAAATGTGTCTGCATTAAGATCACAAATCCAACAAGAAAATGGTGTAATTTCCTTATCTGGCATATTCTTTTTCAATAAAGTTGGAGGTGAGTATTCTTCATCTCAAACTTCTCAACAATATGAAGATCCAGAAACAAAACTAATTAAACTAATTGCAGATACAATTTTTGCGGAACCATCACAAATTTACCAAGTAAGATTTCCTTCTAAGGACATTAGAGTTAGTGTATTAAATTTAAAGACAGTCAACTTTAGTTAATACAACACCTTTCAAAGGTTTTCATTACACTTTTCAAAAATTGATTATATCTTTTAAAAATACGAAATAAACTATTTATTTTTAAAAGACCAAATGCCTAAATCTGTAAGGATTAAAACTACCCCGGGAAACGAAAAAAGTCTCAAAGTAATGTTAGAACAGGACTTCGAGTTTCTGGAAATTCTTTCTCTAAAACTAAATCAAGCAGACATATACACTAGAGTTTGTTCTGATTATGGAGTTGTAGTAGGTAGAGTATTTGTTAACGGAGGATATGGTTTACCAAATGCACGAGTTTCAGTTTTTGTCCCAATCGAAGATGTTGATTTAAATAACCCTATAATTTCTGAATTATACCCTTACACATTTATTTCAGATGTAAACGAAGAAGGTTATAGATATAATTTACTCCCGAAAGAACCACAGTACAATGGACATGTACCAACAGGTTCTTTTCCAACAAAACAAGAAGTTCTTATAGACAACACTTATATTGAAGTTTTTGACAAATATTATCGTTATACAGTTAAAACTAATGAAAGTGGGGATTACATGATTTTTGGTGTTCCAGTAGGTACTCAAACATTGGTAATGGATGTTGATCTTTCAGACATTGGTTGTTTTTCCTTAAGTCCACAGGATTTAATACAGGCTGGGGTGGCAAGTGAAGATCAAGTAAATGGATCTAAATTTAAAAGTTCCACTAACTTAAATGAATTACCTCAAATAATTTCACTAAACAAAATATTAGAAATTGCACCTTTATGGGGAGAACCTGAAATTTGTCAATTGGGTATTACAAGAGCGGATTTTGATTTAACGGCATCTGCAAATATATCAATACAACCAACCTCAATTTTTATGGGATCTGTCATATCTACCACAGATGACGATTCGGTAAAACCAAGTTGTAAACCAAAAAATAATACTGGAAACCTGTGTGAATTAGTGGCAGGACCCGGTCAAATTTTATCTATTCGACAGACAATCGACACAGACCAATACGGATATCCAATATTAGAACAATATGATTTAGAACAAAACGGAAAAATTATTGATGACAACGGTACATTTTTAGTTAATTTACCAATGAATTTGGACTATGTTTACACTAATGAATATGGTCAACAAGTTCTATCAAACGATCCCAAAATAGGAATACCCACTACTGGAAAATATAGATTCAAGTTCAAATGGCAAAATGAACAAGGTCTAAAGAATAATTTTTTAAGGGGTAATTATTTAGTACCAAATGTTAAAGAGTATGGTTGGTCAAATGCGTCAAATGACCCATTTATTACCCAACCACCAACCGTTCTCAGTTATAATTTGGTTCCTGGTTTCACTATCCAAACAATACCCATTGCTACAAATGGTGGTTTAGTTCTTGACAATTCAGTTAATTCACAAAGTATTTCTGTTACAATTGGTGGTATACCATATTTTGGTGATGTAAATGTCATTCCAATTACAACGGCACCAACTAACGTGGTTGTGACTTCAATACCTCAAGATGTTAACAGTTCTCAAATATTGAACTTTTTATTTTATGATCAGGGACCTTTTGACGTTTTAAGATCTTATGCTTTTTCATTAGATTGGGACGATTATGGTGATTCAAATATGATCCAGGAGGCAATAAATTGTGAAGATAGATTCTATTTGTTTAACTACAATAAAGTTTACACAACATCTTTATTTTTAGATCGATACAAAAATGGAGTAGGTAGAGCGAGACATCTAGGTATAAAAGAAATTGATAATAGAACATGTAAGTCGACGGTTAATACGTTCCCTGCAAATGACATCATAAGAAACTTTGATTTTTTGTTTTTTCTTTTCAATTTTTTATTGAATGTTTTAACTCCGGCACTTTTGGCCGTGCTTTGGTTGGCTCACTTTATTGCTAAGTTTTGGCCTGTTTTTAAAAATTTAGGAAAAACACTTAGAAGATTATTAATAATTGGAACTGTTTATTATTGGGCACTTGTGGTTTGGAATCTTTCCGCTGCTATAGTAGCATTACTGCCCATTCCTTCAGGCCTATCTATTTCGTTTTATGTGGGTTTTGGAATTTCACTTGTAAAGGCTATAGGGGTAAGTATTCTTCTTAGATTTTACAACCAAAGAGTTTATCCTTTTTTACAACATGTTATTCTAGACCTTAGAAGAATAGGTCTTCCTATGATTTCTTATCCTGAATGTGAGTCATGTGATTGTAATTGCGGATTTGCTGAAATAGGAGAACAATTTACCCCGGACACATTTGATCAAGAATTGCAAGCCGAACTATCAGTTTATTCACAAACAGGAGTACAAATTTTGGGTCAATCGACTTCATTTCTGGCACCAGTTAACATGTCATCTGCGTATGATGTCACTCACCCAAATTTAGAAATTATACCAGGTTATCAATATGGTGATGCTGATAATGGATATTTCAGGTGTGGTGGTACCGGTCAATACAAATCATTAGCATGGGCAATCGACAATAATCAAGTGGATCAAACAGTTGTGACTAAAGCCCAGGCAGATTTTTTAAGATTATTTTCGGGTTACGATGTTTTAGGAGGTAGTGAATTTAATAAGTATCACGCACCTCAACCATTTTTATTCGCGGCAGACAAAAGTCCTGGTCAGGATGATAGGTGGTTTGGATTCCCAACAAAACAGACTTATCCTCAAAGATTAAATGAATTTAATTTAAGAGACAAATATTTTAACCCAAATCCAGGAACTCCTGGAGTAAATCAAATTACAACTACAGTGAACCCTCAACTTGCGGGGTCACAACCTTTCAAAGATCAGGTTGTAATTCTATTAGCAAGACCTGGTACAATAGATACAGTGTTTCCAGGGGATTTAATAACTTTTCAGGATCCAAATTTTTCGAACGGACAAGTTGTGTCCAGAAAAGTAAACTTAACAGGTGCAACTTCGAACCAATTTTTAAATAATGCGGTAACAGGAACAACACTATTATCACCATTTCCATTAGGTTCATTGACACCAACACCTATTTCTCAAACCATTTCATATGCAAATCCAAACAACCAATCTAATAATTTATTTTCAACAATTAAAATATTACAAACAGGAACCACTAGTCCCGCACTTACAAAAGAGGATTTTTTAAAATACGATACAGATGTTGAATATTTTCAGTTATTAACGGGATTAACAGTAAATCAATTTTATGCATTAGATTCAAATACACTTGGTTATTTTCCGCAATCCTATTTGAAACACCAAATTCAAATTGTTATTTTAGATCCATGTGGACCATCAACTACTTTTCCTACCAATGGTAATCCAGTTATTCTACCTACAAATATTTCTTCCAACTATAATCCAAATGCAGGAGCAAATTCAATACAATCAAACAACTTTGTTGCATTGGAAAATATGGCTAATTACGATTCATATGAAGTTTTAATTTTAACAAGAGGAGTCGATCCTCATACCACAAAACAAAATATTGAATACGATTTATCGGTTTTATTTGGTTATCCCTCCGCACCTGGAACAGTTATGGTTTCAGGTGACTACTATCTTAATTATCCAATCCAAGGGGTTGGTGTCAATGCACTTTCCCACATTTCAACAAATAACACAACAAACTTACTTTATTTTCCATCTTTTACTTTTTCAATTTCCCCACCAACACCAGGAAATCCAAATTATACTGCTTTTACATCTCCACTACCATATTATTATCTTGCTACTAGTGATACAACAGTACCTTCTGGTCTTGCATATGTTCCAGTAAATAACTTTCAAACGGTATCTTCATTAACCTTCCCTGGTAATAATTCAATCACAACTGCGAATAATTTTGTTTTACCACAGTCGGTATCTAGATATATAGGAGGTGGACCATTTATTGCGGCAGAATTTAATGTACCGATTAATTCATTGAGTTTTTATGATAACGTACCTAATTTAAGTGATTATGGATATCCATTGAATAACTCGGTATCTGCAAATATTTATGCACTTTATTCACAGGCATATTTTAAATACACATTGTCACAAGTAAATTTCTCAGATAGAACAAGGATTGTTATGAGGAGTGATAGATTACCAACATCTACTTGTATAGAAGATGGTCCTGGTATTAGAACAAGTTTTGCACTGCACCAAAACAATAATTTTTGTTACTTCTTAGATGCTGGTGTTGGTTTCGAACAAAGTCAAAATTTTGGAGGTTCTTTTGACCCATCTGAATTCTTGGATCAATTTAGTGGAAATACATCACTGACAAATACCTTTACATGTGAAGGTATGAAACCGTTACAATGTTACACCGGAAGTGGTAGAAATGTGGGGGTTTATCCTACGGGCCAATGTCCAGTTCCAGATGACATCATGATAAATGGTTGTTACTGTCTTTTAAATGAAGAATATCTTTTCGAGGGATATAAAAGAGATGTTAGATATTTTTTAGAATGGAAAGCAAGATTTATTTTGATGTATGCGTTATGTAGAGGAGTTTTCGCACAAACATTTCAAAACAATTGGATTAATGGTGTTTTGTACATGCCGTCCTTTACCAAACGTTCTGTATATCCATCTTTAAATAATATATCAAATCCAACGTATGTGTTCTGTAAAGATTTTATTTATTTTAATACCGCATCTAACAACTTTTATTATAGAAGTTCACCATACAGTAAATCTTTGAATTCTTTTATTGGAAAAAAAATGAATCTTCCACCATTAACTTTGGGTGTGAATCCTGGATATAACGACAAACAAATACAATTTCCAACAACCATACTCGATTTGGGACCGAGAGACTTCTTTATTAAAGAAATTTGTAGTAACCCCGCTTTTGGATCATATTTTTCAAATGAACTTGTTTCTACTTCATATAATGATCAAGGTGAAATTGTACAGTTCGGATTTTTGTCTAGATTATTGAATTCTTGGTTCAGAGGACTAATGATTCCTGATTCCAGTGGTATTTTATTCAACTGGGACACAGGACTAAACAAGTTCTTTGATAGTGCACGAGGGGGGTCAAGAATAGATGGGGACATAGCACAATCAATATCCATTAATTCTGAGTTCAAAATAAATCCTTTTTATGATGAAAATTACCCACTACCAACGGATGTTTATCTAGGAGATGATGGTATACCACCTAACTTTAAACCTGTATTTGGTGTTTTTTACAGATCTAATTTTGATGAGTATAGTACTAGAAGAGAAATGAGTCCCGGATTACAAATTTACAACTTATTACCATTAATTCAAACACCTTTTGGTTATCCAAACTCACAAGAAGTACCAACTTATAAGTGGCAACTTACCACGTCACTAAGAATATTTGGTACAGAAAACAACAATTGGTATACTCAGGCAAACCAAAACGTGACTAACAATGGATTTATATCCAAAAAATACCAATCATTTGATTTCAACACCGATTATTTCACAACCGCAACACTTGTTTCACCAAACTTTTTACCTAACTTACCTCAAGGTTATATTACAAATTTTAATGCATTGGGACAAACGGACGAAAACGTACCTCAAAACAATAACTTAGTGGTTGTTGGATTACCTAATCACATGTATTTTGGTTTGAACAATGGAAAAACCGCAGTAAATAGGTTTATTAAACTTTATGTAGACACAGCAGAACAATAATGGCAGTAAATGATTCAGATAGAATAATTTTAGGATCTAAAAGATACGCATCGGCACCAAATACTTTGTTGTCAACAATTTTGTCTTTATCACAAAATCAAAAAGAAATTATAGAGTTTGATAGAAATGTAGACATAAGTTTACAAGAAACTTTTAATGAAGAAAGACAAATTTCCACAACTTTCAGACCAACTGGAAAGTTTTATTTGGTTTTTAAAAATTCCTATACTGGAAAAACTTCTTATACCCCTTTCAGAAATAATTTGTACTACACAAATGCAGTACAAAATGCTGTAGCGTCTTTTCCACCGCCAGTACCATTTAATTCGCCTATTTTATGGGAAGGGTTTCCTCAATTTTTTGAGTTTGATTTTATCAGATTGGATAACAATGTTCCTGGATATACACAACCCCCAAATAATCATTTAACTTTTGTTAATAAAAGTGCTTCAACATATAATTGGACTCACTATTTGAGTTATGCCTATGATAATGATTTCAATAAACAATTATATACAGTCGACCCCAATTCACTAGTTTCTTGGTCATGGCAAGTTCAGGATGGAATACCATTTGTAATTACGGTAGGTAATAATGATTTGACAAGAGTTATTAGATTTAAATGTCCAATGAAACACGGTCTTACTGAAGGGGAGTTTGTTGAATTGTCATTTAGTTATAATGGAAATAATCTGTTTCAAGTTTCAAGTCTTGGAGATCCAAACTTTGGCAGTGATGAATACATTTTTAATATCACAAATGTTGGATTTGTAGGTTTAACTTTTAATTCTGGAAATATTGGATTATTCAAAAGAGTTATAAATAATCAAAATATATCTGAAACAAAATCAATTTATTATGTGAGAAGACACAAAATTTTAACAAATGTTGAGGATTCTGTTTTGATGAACGCTGGTTTTGAAAAAAACATATATGGTGATAAAACCAAAACTGAGGAAGCGGTTTTAACTCCTAACAACCAAACGAGAACCTCTGTTTTGGAGGGGTCTCAATCTTATACATTATCTTTTAATACTGACCTTGATACTTCACCATTTAGAGATAATCAAAAAAGACCTATAACTGAAATATTTTTTACAACGATTTGGAAAGGTTATTTTGGTTGGACTAAAAATCTTAAACAGGGGTATAAGTTTAATTTACCCTTAATTAATAATTCACCGAATCCTTGGTGGGACACTTTCAACCCTTTTTCAAATTCTAACTTAAACACAGGAACCTATAATAGTTCTACTTTACCTAGTGCTGGACCTTTCATTTATACGGAAAATCTAAAAAGAGGTGACATACTTGATGGTGATGTATGTGAATGGAATAATTACGATCAAAAAGAAAGAGTTGTTTCAACCCTATTTCATAAAATCAATTTTAATACAAATTGGTTTTCTTTAATGAATATGGGACCTAAGACAAATCAATTCGGATATTATTATCAACCACATCAAACATTAACTTTAAAAACATATTCTACATATATTGAAGAAGGTTTTACTAATGATATAGTAAATATGCCTGATTATGCATATTATTCAAATCTTTCAGATGGATTCAGATGGAGAGACATCTATCCCTATGGATTCATAGATAATGAAGGGGTTGGAGTTGATTATCCATTCATGAACGGAAAACATTATCCTTTTAAAGATATAATATTTAGAATTATACCAGAAGGAACCAATGTTGATAACTTAGATGTAATTTCAGATCCTATTATAGATGAGTGTGAATAAATATAAAATATTGTTACCCGAGAACAACAAATATTTAGATATCCCTTTGGAAATGAATTGGGATTTTTTAGGTAGAGATGATTCAATTCAGACCTATCAAAATGAGATTCTCAAAGACATTATAGGTAATGCTAATGACTTTGAAATATTACAATTTACCCATAAAGAATATATAGATAGTTCTGGATATAAAAAAAGTGCGGTAAATTATGAATTTTATTTTTATGACAATTCAAATCCCGTTACAAGTCCAGTAGTGACACCAGCAAATTGGATTAATAGTTATTTGGATGAAGGGTTTACCACCCAAGAAGTCTATTATTACTCGAATTCGTTTACGAAATCATTTTTTAAATTAGATTTTTATGATACACCACAAGACCAAACCCAAAAGAATTATTTTACAATTATATTACCTGTTCAACAAGGTTTTACACAGAGCGTATCAATATCTCCAGTGTTTCCCCTGGTAGACATAAAAAAACCAAAATTTCAATTAGACTTTATTGGTGACAAAGAGGGATTTAACATTTATTGGTTAAGAAAAAAAGATTATGTCGATATCAGTACTTTTTATATGAGTGCAAAATTCTTTAATGCAAAGACCGGTGAATATGTAAAAATGACAAATACACCGCAACCTTCTATAGGGAACCTTTTTACTTTTAATCCAGAAGATTACTTTTATTATAAAGTAAATTTAGATTATCCCAAGTTCAATTATGAAGTATTAACAACTTCCACTCCAAATATTGTAATTGGATTGGATGGGGGATTACCCATAAGATGGTATGAATATATAAATCCTTAATAAAGTGGAAGAACAAAGATATTATTTTAAGATTTCTCCGGAAAATATAATTGGTGATATTTTTCAGGTCACGTATGTTGATGGAGTTGATGTAAAATCAATTATAGATCCCTGTTGTTCTACAACAGCATTTACCTCGACAACAATAACAGGTATCACAGGTGTATATTCGGGAATGTCTCAAGTCTTATCTGGAGGAACAAACGGTAATTCATTACTTACGGGACTGACTGTTCCAATAGTATTAACTCAAGTTGCAACCGACATTGGATACTACTCACTTTTTGATGGTGCTATTCTACAAAAAGATGTTATAACAAATTTTGTTTTCTCAGGATTAACAGGAACCCCTTATACATATTTTGTTTTAAATAGTTCAGATACGGAGTTCAAAAAGTTTCTAAGTTTAACAACATTTACTATTGATTGGGGCGATGGTACTGCACTACAAACAATAACTGGAAATTTACCCATTTCTCACACCTATCCCGTAACATCACAAACTTATCAAATTACTTTAAAGGCAAATTCACCATGGGGAATTTCCACGGTAACAAAAACCATAACAATACCCTACACAAATGTTACAATAAGTAACCCAAATGGGACGGCAACATTCCAACCAGCAGGAGGTAGTTGGTCGGCAACATCATTTAGTTATGATTATATTTACACAGGAGACTCTAATACAAACATAAATGATTATTACAGTTCGAATTATACAACAGTACCCTTTTTGGTTACAGGTTACACACAAAGTCAAGTTAATGATCTAAAACAATATGGACCAGCATCATCCCTTTACGCGAGTAAATTTAAAGTCGGTGTCCCAGTTACTGGTAGTTCTGGTACTATTGGTGTTTTCTGGGGACCAGATCCAACAGGATCCTACACAGCATATACTATAAATAATATTGATTATTATGATTATGTGGATGGAACAACTATTTTCATTGTTAGTTCATCAGGTTATACTTCAGATAATATAATATTATCGGCAATCACAAAAAATGAGGCATTACTAAATGTAATTGATGAGGCTGAAATTTTAAGTAGTGTTTTTGTCGAAAGGGGTAAAAACTCGGCATATGAGAGTGTCCAAAGATTGGGTGAAGTGGATACATTGGGGGATTTACAAAAATACGGTTATGGTTTTTTTAATATAGAAAAACAGTGAAATTAGGTATTTATAAAAATAAACAAGAAAAAATTAGAAATAAGTGGCAACAGGTAATTACGGAACTATAAGAAGTGCTGATGTCAGTCCAGATGATGTTGAAATCATCTTGAATTATACACCATCAAGAGATGAAACAAATAATTTTGTATTAACAAAATTAAATGCAAGTCAAATTTTGAGACCATACTTCCATAACAATCAAACAGGTGGAAACGCTAATGTTGAGGTATTAGGTGGTTTATATAACCTACAATTACCGGCAGACAGATTTAACCAACTTGGTATTTATACACTTTATATAAGACCTGCTGAAATTAGAACTAGAATAACTGATTGTGGTATTTTATCGGCTCTTCCGAATGTGAAAGGAATTGTTATTGACATAAACAATGTTCCATCACAATACCGTAATAAGTTTATAAATCAAGGTTTAGTGGGATTCAGAGTTGAGTATCTGAATCCTGATGGGTCGAAAATACCTAATTTTTTTAGAATTGTTACTTCCTCATTTTATTGTGAACCAGTGATTGAAAATTTAACAAACACATCTCAGAAGGCAATCAGATACAGATATGTGGAAACCTCATCAAATTTAATGTTTTGTACTCTATCACCATCTTCATCTCCTACTAATAAACCAAACGCAACACCTTTCATTGGACAACCAGATCAAAACATAATAATTACTAATACCTTTTTCAACCCCACCACAGTTGAGGTTGAAATTGTTGATCAGGATATTTCCACACTTGCAATTGCACTTTATGGTAATCAAACTAAGTCGATGGACGATGGAATTTATACAATCTATGACTCTAACAATAACATTTACAAACAATACAATTTATATGAAATTAGGGGTCAATTTAATGATCTTCTTTATGAAGTGAGACAAGATAGGGGATCTAATATTGATTTCAGTAAAAACTTTACAAATATTACAGGATAATGGCGTTGACAACTTATAAATGTCCTCCACAACCAGCGGCAGGATCAGGAACATTCTCGAACAATCTAGTTGGGTTACAATTAGTTGATGGGGGAGGACTGACCCAAGCCAATTTTCAATTTACAACCAACATAACTCAAAAACAGAATAGAAACTTTATAATTGGTTCGTTCTCAGATCCCATTTCATTGAGGTCTATGAATCTTGAAAACGTCGAAGAGACTAGGATGATCTTGGCAAAAAATTATAAAGTTTACCCGAATTATGATTTGTCAGAAATTACAAACATTACGATGTTTGGTTCACTTGTCAAAAGAATATCAGTTTCGGTTGAAAAGATTATTAATTATTTCCCAGCGGCATTAGAATCTAAAAATTTATCGTCAAGTTTTTTGACTACAGAAACGGCATCCAACATATCATTTGATCCAGTAGAAAATGAAACTTATTTGGAAATACCAATTACCGCACTACAAAATCCGTTTGGTATCGATTTTACAACTAATGCAACTAGAAACCTTTCATTAAGGGAAAATCCTGTCTCGGGTCTTAGGAATTTTACAACTCAGAATTTGAAATATTCTTTGTTTATTTTTGACCAAGAATATAGAGTGGTTGATTACGTACAATTCCAAGATGGAGACACAAGTCTTAAGTTATATGTGAATGGAAATCCATTTAGTGGTCAAGGTATAAGTTATGATAATTTTATTGTTAGACCCCAAGATTTGTATGTAAACAAAGTGTTCAGTGAGGATTTTGATACTGTAGAAAATTTTTTATTAAATAGGACTGTAGTTCCAAAGTATTCCTCAAATTTTACAGTACCAATAGAAACCGAGGCCGGAACATATGTTTATAGTGACAAAATTATAACATTTCCACTCAATGGTATTTGGAACCTCGACATATTTACAGTAAAATTTACTAATTATCTTAATGATTTAAATTCAGTTGCAATCAATTTAGATGAGTATAAAACTAATTTAATTGTTAGATTTTTGACTGCAGAAGCAATCAAAGAATTTGACACTCCTGATCAAAAAATACAGAAGGTTCTACAAATCTATGGTAGAAGTTTCGATGAAACCAAACAATTTATTGGGGCATTGGCCAATATGACTTCAGTTCATTACAACGTACAAAATGATATACCATCACAACTACTTAAAAATTTGGCACAAACCCTAGGATGGACAATTAATATTTCACCAATCACAAATGACCAATTATTAAACTCGGTTTTTATAAATGGATCCAATCAATTTACTGGTTTACCACAAGGACAAACTCCGGAAGAATTGAACTATCAATTTTATAGAAACCTAATTATGAATTCCGCATTCCTGTTTAAATCAAAAGGGACTAGAAAATCAATAGAAACTTTATTAAGAATGGTAGGAGCACCAGAAGCAATTACTGAGTTTAATGAACATGTTTATTTGGCCGATCAGAAAGTTAACATGAGTCAGTTTGATTCACAGTTTATAAATTTGAGTGGGGGAACCTGGGTTCAAAATTTACCAGTTTTAGAGATTGGAAATATCTTTTCTATTTACGGTGTACAATACACAGGATACACTACAGCACAAATTATTCAAAATGTAACAACAACCTTAATAGACTATCCGGTGGATATAGATGGATTCCCGAGTATGCCACTTGAAACCGAAAGTTTCTTTTTTCAAATTGGAGGAGGATGGTTCGAATCTACACCACAACATAGAATGCCTGAAGAGGTAGACTTAACAAATAGTGTTTTCACGGGAAGTAATCCAAATTATCAAACACAACTTTTACCTTTCAACTATGGTCAAGAATATCTAGATAGATACCGTCAATTTCCATTTATGGATTTGGGATTTACTCTTACAAAAGAAATAGATAATAATAAAAGTTGGACCCCAACAGAAATTGGACAAAGAAATTCATCTGATGCTGGTTTCAATGCATATTACCAAGTTCAAAACGAAAAGTTTGTACTAAATGTAAAAAACGTAGATCTTTTTATGAATCCGGGTCAAGGACTTTTATATGATGTATGGACTATGTCTAGATCATATAATTACCCCATACCAGAACAGGGATTATTTTATCAGGAACCAACTTTTTGTAATCCATACCCTAACATTACTTATCCTATAATTGGAGGTATAGACTGGACAGTAATTGATCCAAAACCCCAACAAAAAACGTTTTTCGAATTTGCCCAAACATTTTGGAAAAATATGATCAATGTTAGAAGTCGAATGTATTCTAATGATGGTAAGACAAGTGGATACCCAACTCTATCCTCAATATACTGGAAGTATTTAGAATCGGAATATGCGATCAACGTAAAAAATGATAATTTCACATACAAGTCTTTGATTGAATATGTTGATGGTATGGGAGACTATTGGATTAGACTTGTTGAACAAATGATTCCTGCAACAACAATCTGGGAAACTGGAGTTAGATATGAAAATTCAATATTCCATAGACAAAAGTTTATATGGAGAAGACAACGAGGATGTCAATTAATACCTATTGAGTGTAAACCTTGTAAGTTAATAAATCAAATATTCAGTTATGACTGTCCGGTTTTATTTACCGAAATTGGGTTGTATCCTTGGAACAATTCACCAAATATTTTGTCATTTGGTGCATTATTAGGACAAACTTTATCTAATTACGGAACTCAAAATGGAATAGATTTATTTAATGACTGTAATATATCAACTCTTCAAACACAATGGTATGTTGATGTTAGACTTAACGGTGTTCCGATCATTGTTTATGAGTTTTTCAATGGAGTTGGATATTCTAATCCTACATTAAGTGTTCCAACATCACAGGACTGGTTGGATGGTCTTAACACTGGACTTACAAATTTAATTGACTTCGGTTTAGGATTTAATATAGACACTTCAAATAATATTCTTACAATTTTTAATAATAATTGTTTACCTGATGACGTACAATACAATTTCGAATTGAACGTAGGTATAAACTTCGATATTTTATGTAATTAATGAGTTGCGGTGCTATTATACCTTCGTATTCAATAACCGGAGATTGTTCAAATACTAACTCTGGAGGTATTTCTATAAACATAACTGGAGGTACAGCACCTTATACTGTTTTTGAAATTTCATCTTCAGGACTACTACCCACTTCTGCGGCTACTACATACTATGAATTCTCTGGGTTGTCAGGTGGATCGTATGTATTACAAATACAAGATTCTTGTTCAGCAATCACTTCTTATTATGTTTCATTCGATATATCAACAGGTACGACTGTAGATATTTTATCTTATTCTAACACCGTTTGTGGTCCTGGTGGAGGGGGATCTCTTCAGGTCCAACTTCCAGTAATTTATGGAGGTTGCGAGTATTATCTATATGAAGTCACTAACGGATTTATAACTAGTGCATTTACTTCATCGAACACTCAAACCTTTTCAAACCTTGGTGTTGGAAATTATTATGTAATTGCAGATAATTCGGGAGGTTGCACTGGATCAAGTGCAAATGTGATAATTATGTCGTCTACAACACTGGATTTTGGTCTATACATCGTAGACGATGCAAGTTGTATACCATTAGCGGGTTCTGGTAAAGTTTTTGTAACTGGAGTAACTGGAACACCTCCTATTTCTTATTTGTGGTCAAATGGACAAACTGGTTCTACGGCAACTGGATTGACTGCAGGGTATTATACTGTTACAGTCTCCGACAGTAATAGTTGTTCACTTACAAGTGGTTTCACAATCACTAATATTCCACCAGTTGGTGTTACCCCAATCACATATGTAACAGGATCAACTTGTTTCAATAGTGATGGTGCTGTAGAAGTTATTGTTACTGGGGGGACTGCACCTTACTTTTTCTCAGGATCTAATGGTGATACACAAATCACATTTAGTAACTCTTATATTTTTGAAAATTTACCGTCTGGAGTTTTTAACGTGATTGTAACTGATAGCGGTCTTTGTACTTCATTTGGTTCAGTCAATTTACTTACACCAAATGGATTTTCAATTGCATCAATTACGTCAACAAATTCAACCTGTAATAACAATGGTACTATAAACATTGTTGTAAATACCGGAAGTCCGGGTGCAACCTTTCTATATACACTCTATGACAGTTCAGGAAATACTGTTACAACAGTTACAACTGGAACAATTGTTAATTTTACTAATTTACCATCAGACACGTATGTCTATACTATTGATAACAGTGGATGTCTATTCACTGGAACAACAACTATTAATAATACTAGTTTATATTCGATATCGGCATCTACCACAGGAACAACTTGTGGTTTAAATAATGGTAAAGTTGTAATAACTGCATCTTCAGGAGGTACGTTACCATATACTTACCAAATTAATGGTAATCCAACCCAACCAACAGGTTTATTTAACAACCTATCAAGTGGAATCTATACGGCTACCGTAACTGATGCAAATGGTTGTACTCAAACTCAAAATTTTTTAATCACACCTTCTTCCCAATTATTTTTTCTCACAAGTACAGTTCCATGCGTTGTAGGTAATGATGGTGAAATTTCAACCTTTATAACATCAGGAACACCACCATTTACTTATAACTGGAGTGCAAATGTTGGTCCTCAAACAGGACCAGTTGTTACAGGACTTACAGTTGGAACTTATTTAATAGAAATAACAGATGCAGATGGATGTGTGTCAAAAAGGACTGTAACCTTGGGGGGAACTAATTTGGTGACTGGTTATCAAATATTTACACTTAGTGATAGTGTATTCGTAAATTCTGGAATTTCCGGTAAAAGGGGAATTCCGCAAATGTATTATGAAGGATTTTCGGATCTAACATATAATGACTATGGATGTGTTGTCAATTCTGCTGATTTTATATTAGAGACAATAGTAAATGGAATTGCAAAACAAACAATATTTTACAGATCTTCAGGGATTTATGATTATCCGAATGATATTCAGTGGTCAAATGCTGTTACAGATCAATTATTAAGTTATCCAGACATTGGAAATGTATCTATAGATTTGCTAAAAAACAAAATAACTATAAGTAATTTTTGTGACAAACTTGACAAAAGTTGTAAACAATACGATTACAATACATTACAAGATGCAAAAGTAATAATTAACTTATTAATTGATTACGACATATCATGTATTGAATGTGATATCCCACCACCAACACAATGTTGTCCACAAACTTATGATTTACCACTGAATAAACTTTCCACAATAATCGATGGAGTTTCTATGACCGCAGTGACTACAGGGGATGTGTCTAAAATAACTCCAATTAATGATTTTTTACCGGCTTGTTTTTCTGATGAAGCAAATACTGGTGATTTAGTGGCTTTGGGTTATAATAATGGTCCTTACACTTATACACTAAATTTTGATACACCGATTAATAACTTAAAGTTAAGGTTAATCAATTATAGTTCTTCAGTTGATTCTTTAGGTAATATAGTTCAACAAGAAATATTGAATTTTACTACTAATTCAGGAACACCAAGTTTAACTGTATGTCAAGGTTGTTGTTACACAATAGAAGGAAATCAATTCAAAGCATTCCCAACGGACACAAGTTGTATTTCGGAAGATGGTGTACATACTGAAGGAAGTGCGGTGATCACAATCGAGTCAATAACAAACTTCACTTCAATAACCATAACGGGATCTTCAAATACAACTTTACTCAATGGAACTTTAATAGATCTTTGTAGTTTTGACTTTGAACCAACACCAACACCCACCCCAACACCAGTTAGTGGTTGTTCCCAATATTGGGTTTCGAACTCATCCTCAGATGTAAATGCTCGAATAACATTTACACCTTGCTGTGGTGAAAGTAAAACTTCACCTTATATGTTAGTAGGTGGTACTAGTGCATCAATTTGTTCATCAACCCCAATATTAGTGACATCGGGAAGTGCTTCCATAGTTTCCGCTGGGTCTTGCCCAAGTTGTTAAATTTAATATACTTTTGAAAAAAAGAAAATATATTTAATTTAATGCAAAAAATTCAATTTGTTTCAGCACAACCAGATGTTCCATACTTTCATTGGCAGACTAAATTGTACGTTTCAAATTTTTTAGAATTGGGAATTGATCCTTGTAATATTCATGTAATTTTTGGTCTGACAAATGGACAAGATAAACCATCGGAAGAATCAAAAAAATTATGTAATTTTGGAATTAATGTTCATTATTATGTTGATAACAGAATTAATAAATCTTACATACCAAGTATAAAACCTTATTTGATTTCCCAATGGTTATGGGAAAATCCGGAACTGGGTGAATTGTTTTTTTTACATGATGCGGATATAATTTTTAGAAAATTACCTAATTTTGAATCACTATTAAATGATAATATAAATTATCTTTCGGATACTATAAATTATATAGGGTTTGATTATATACAAACTTGTTGTGAAAAATATGAAGGGGCACATCCGAACCAAGAAAAAAATTCACTTTTGAATGAAATGTCCAAAATTATTCAAATTGATCCTGATTTAATAAAACAAAACCAATTGAATTCTGGTGGTGGACAATATCTTTTGAAAAATACAAATTATGATTTGTGGACTAAAATTTATGTGGATTGTGTTCCACTTTATAAACAAATGCTCAATTATAATAGAAGAAACCCAATTAGAGGTGGTGAAATACAGTTTTGGACTGCGGAAATGTGGTCTTTGTTATGGAATCTCTGGAGGTCTGGTTATGAAACTAGAGTTACACCTGAATTAGATTTTTCTTGGGCAACAGACGATATAAAAACCTATGAATCAAAACCTATACTTCACATGGCTGGAGTTACTGAGGACATTAGAACTACTAAGTTTTATAAAGGAGGTTTCATTCACGAAGACCCAATCAAATTATTAGTTGAGAACCAAAACTATTTTGATTATGTGGATAAAAATAGTGCAACTTTAAAATATATTGATTTGATTAGAAATTTTATCCAAAAATACAATAACGAATTATTTATATAGAACATATTATCAATGGCAACACTTTTCAAAGTAGAAAATACCGGAACTACAATTTATTCTAATTTTTTATTTGTAGATGGTAATGGAAATATAAAGACATTTGACATTTTACCTAACGTTGAGTATTATGTTAACGCAAATTCCATTTCATTAACTCCCGGTATTAGTATCATAAATTTAGGACTTGACGATACAAGATATTGTTTTGTGAGTTGTTGCGGTTCCCACACTTTTAGTTTTAATGGAAATTTTAATTCAGTCGCATTTTCAAACTATTCGGTTGGAGAAGTTCTTAATTTTAATGTTTTAATATCTTCTTTAAATCCATCCGAATATAAAAGTGGATGTTATGAACTTGTAAGTTCGGGAAGTTCGGATTCATATGCGTGTGGTATAACTGGTTACGATGAATTTTCAATTATAAATTTCGATAATGGATCTTTTTATAATTGTGAATCGTGTCAAGTTTATTCAGATTGTTGTAGATCCTATCAAATAACAAATGAATCATCAGTAACCACAGCGTCTGTTTATATTTATCCATGTTGTGATGAACCCCAGGGACCAAAAATTACCCTTCCCCCACAAACCTCTATATCGGTTTGTTCATCAAGGGGTGTCGATACAATTGCAGGAACAATATTGGTATTAGACTCTGGAGATTGTCCAACTTGTTCGACAGCAATTACAACAACACAACTTATTACCACCACAACAACCTATCAACCTCAAAATAATATAATATCCCCTAGAAACGAGTGTGATGTAATTACATTATTTCCAATGGAAGTTGAATGTTTTGTAATTAATCCAACAAGTCCAACATCTTTTGATGGGGCTATTTCATTAGGTATTACAGGAGGAACCCCACCTTATGAAATACTATGGGAAACAGGGGCTTTAAGTCAGGCAATTACAAACCTTGGTCCAGGAATATATTCGGCAACTGTGATAGATTCTTACGGTGATTTTACCGCAACAACCGCATGTAGACTAAGAACAATAGAACCAATTACAACTACAACAACAACTTTATCACCATATCCTCAATATGATGATATTTGTTTGTCAATTATAAAATCCGATAAAAATGGTAGTTTTGTTGAATATTATACTTTCGAATTCCAAGGATTTGAAAATTACCACCCACTCTGGACTGAAAGTGGAAACACCTATAGTATAATATGGAATATTAATCAATGGGAAGTTTCTGGGTGGACCATGGGTCAAATTGTGAATATTGATCCGGCTGAACCACCAATCGTAGGATGGCAAATTCTTGGAAGTTCTGGTCCTGTTGTTGTAAATCAGGTTATAGCAAATAATAACGATTGTCTAATAATTAAAAAACCTCTTTTCAGATATACTACAGATGACGCAACTTGTCAATGTGACGGTAATATAAGTATTATTCCTTTTGGAGGTTTTCCACCTTATCAATATTCTATTGATGGGGGCATAACTTTTTCTAATTTTCC
>Ga0164293_10001452_pt1 | contig 19760 bp, 14 predicted proteins | sample GEODES118metaG_FD_111487 | JGI IMG/M metagenome (GOLD analysis project Ga0164293, IMG submission 111487) | Eutrophic lake water microbial communities from Lake Mendota, Wisconsin, USA - GEODES118 metaG | ecosystem: Environmental > Aquatic > Freshwater > Lake | place: USA: Lake Mendota...
GAGGACAAGCGTCTCGGCTTTCCCTCCTTTGAGAGCATGCTGAAACTGCGCCCGGACTTTTTCATCGGCACGGGAGACATCGTCTATTACGACCATCCCCTGCGGGTGGCCAAGACGGTGGCACAGCTCCGCCAATGCTGGCATGAGCAGTTCCGCTTTCCGCGCATGATCGAGTTCTTCCGTCGTGTGCCCGCTTACTGGTCGAAGGACGATCACGACTTCCGCTACAACGAGTCCGACAACACCACCGACGAGCTTCCTTCGTCCAAGACCGGCATTGATATGTTTCGCGAGCAGTTGCCGTTGCTCGCCACCGGCAGCGACAAACCCAGCTACCGCACGCATCGAGTCAGCAAAGACCTGCAAATCTGGCTCACGGAGGGGCGCGACTACCGATCGCCCAATGAAATGGCCGATGGGCCTGAAAAATCGCTCTGGGGAGTGGAGCAGCGAGAATGGTTGAAGACAACCCTGAAGGCCAGTGATGCCAGATGGAAGATCCTCATCTCACCCACGCCGATGGTTGGGCCGGATGATCTGAAGAAGATCGACAACCATGCTGATATCAGCGGCTTCCGGCATGAGGCCGATGCTTTCTTCGCCTGGCTGAAGGAGAGCCAGATCGACAATCTCACGCTCGTCTGCGGCGACCGTCACTGGCAGTATCACAGCATCCATCCATCGGGCATCGAGGAGTTCGCCTGCGGTGCGCTCAATGATGAAAACGCACGCATGGGAGTGGCCCCCGGAGCCAAGAAAGGCTCCGACCCGCAGGCCCTCGTGAAGCAGCCCTATAGCTCGGCCGCACCCAAAGGCGGTTTCCTGCAAATCACCGCGGGTGATGAGCTGCTTCTCGAACATTTTGACTCGCGTGGCGAACTCCAGAACCGCGTCCGCCAATGACGGTCTCATCCGATTGAATCCAACCAAACCCATGAAACTTACCCGTCGTCGGCTCCTGCAATCTGCTCCATTGCTGCTACTCCCCAAGGCCACTCAGGCAGCCGATGAGGCGATGCCTTTTGGAGCGGCGTTTCCCGAACTCGAATCCCTCACCACGGGCGAGTGGTGGAAGCATGGCGCACAAGCGGCAGCGAATCCGAAGAAGGGCAAAGGCAAGGGCGGGCCACCTCCTGCTCCGTCGATGAACGTGCCGCGTGATGAGGTGGTGTGCTTCGCGCAATACACGCAGCAGAATGGTGTGCTGAAAATGAGTGCGCAGCTTTTCCCGCTGATGCCGGGAGAGGAGCGCATGGCTCGGCTCGAAGTAAAACACGAGGGTGAGGACTGGAAGGAGATCGCGAAAAGTGAAGTGCTCTATCCGGGATGGGATGCGCATTTCCGCATCGAGGGTTGGGATGGCTCGAAGAATGTGCCCTACCGCGTGCGCCATGGTAAGAAGGCCATGTTTGAAGGACTCATCCGCCGCGATCCCTTGGACAAAGAGGTGATCGTGGTGGCCAACATGAGCTGCAACTCCAGCCGCACCATCGGCCCGCGCACGGAGATCATCGACAACCTCCGCGCTCAAGATCCCGACGTGCTTTTCTTTGGCGGCGACCAGACTTATCGCCACACCGAGCACACGGCGGGCTGGATTGAGTTTGGCCTCCAGTTCCGTGACATCATGCGCGACCGGCCGACTGTCTGCATCCCGGATGACCACGATGTCGGCCATGGCAATCTGTGGGGCGAGAGCGGCAAGCAATCCAGCATCGAGGGCGATGCCGATGGCGGCTTCCGCTATCCGGTGGCGTATGTGAACCAGGTGCAGCGTCAGCAGAGCTGGCATCTGCCAGATGCGTATGACCCCGAGCCGGTGAGCCGTGATGTGCACGTCTATTTCACGCGGATGCTGGTGGGTGGCATCGACTTTGCGATTCTCGAAGACAGGAAGTTTAAAAGCGGCCCAGCGGGCAAAATCCCGCAGATGGGGCCGCGTCCCGATCACATCAATGATCCGGCGTATGACCCCAAAAGCATCGATTTGCCCGGATTGGAGCTTTTGGGCAAGCGGCAGGAAAAATTCCTCCACGAGTGGGGCCAGGACTACAGCCAGGGAGCGGAGATGAAGTGCGTGCTCTCCGCCACCGCCTTCTGCGGTGCCGTCCACATGCACGGCGGCGTGGACAAGCGCCTTCTCGCCGACCTCGATTGCAATGGCTGGCCCCAGGCAGGCCGCAATCGCGCCCTCTCGGAGATTCGGCGTGCCTGGGCACCCCATCTCTGCGGAGACCAGCACCTCGCGGTCGTCGTGCGTCATGGCATCGAGCAGTTTGGTGACGGTCCTTATAGCTTCACCAGCCCCGCGCTGGTCAATACCATTTACGGTCGCTGGTGGCATCCGCTGGATGAGAAAGCTGGGCCGAATCCCGTTCCCGGCAGTCCGCTGCCCTGGACGGGCGACTTCAAAGACGGCCTCGGCAATCGCATCAGCATGCTCGCCTATGCGAACCCGGAAGACATCCAGGACGAAAAGCTGCGCGCCGATGGCTACGGGTTCATCCGTTTCAACAAAACCACCCGCCAGGCCACCTTCGAATGCTGGCCGCGATTCGCCAAAGTGGCTGAGGGTGACAAGGCGCAGTTCCCAGGCTGGCCTATCACCATCTCGCAAGATGCCAACGACGGACGCCAGGTGGCCGGCTGGCTACCTGAGCTCATCATCGAAGGCGCCGAGAACCCTGTGGTGCAAGTCATCGAAGAAGCCACCGGTGACATCCTCTACACCGTGCGCGTGCGCGGCCACCGCTTCCAGCCCCGTGTCTATGCCCAAGGCAAGCACACCATCAAAGTGAACCCCGGAGAACCGACTTCCCAAGAAGACAAAGGCTTGGAGCCGAAAGCCAAAGAAGCCGCTGGAACCCTGGCGATGAAGATTTGATCCAAGATGAAATGTATCCCGCTACTCCTGGCACTCCTGCCCTCATTAGGTCTCGGTCTCGATGTGCAAAACCACGCCGGTGCTCCAGGCCAGTTCGCTACGGATGAAATCCGGCATGAAGCCGCTGAGAAGGGCTCAGACCTTAACATCACCCTCAAACTCCAACCAAATTCCAAGGCTCCCCAGAGCTACCGCATCCAGCGTGAAGGGCAAAACATCACGGTGACCGGCGCGGACGCTACTGGGACAATGTATGGCGGGCTCGACATCGCGGAGGCGATCCGGCTTGGAACCCTCGAAACGCTGCAAAGCTCCGAACACAAGCCGCACATCGAGAAGCGGGGCATCAAGTTCAACATCCCGCTCGATCTGCGCACGCCGAGCTACACGGACTCCTCTGACGCGGCGCAGGCGAACATCCCCGAGGTGTGGGAAAGCGATTTCTGGATCAGCTACCTCGACGCCATGGCGCGGCATCGCTACAACGTGCTCTCGCTTTGGAGTCTGCATCCGTTTCCCTCGATGGTGAAGGTGCCGGAGTTCCCGGAGGTGGCTCTCGATGATGTCTGGCGCACGAAAGCGAAGCTCGATGACACGTTCAGCTTCTCTGGAGAGGACTTTGTCAGGCCAGAGATGCTCGCGAACCATGAAGTGGTGAAAAAGATCACGATGAACGAAAAGATCGCGTTCTGGCGCTGGGTGATGCAGCAGGCCGCTGATCGAGGCATCACGATTTATGTCTTTACCTGGAACGTCTTCACCTTCGGCGCGGATGGCAAGCACGGCATCGCCGACAGCATGGAGAACGACGTTACGAAGGCCTACTTCAGAGCCAGTGTGCGTGAAATGGTGAAGACCTACCCGCTTCTCGGTGGCATGGGCATCACCGCTGGCGAGGGCATGCCGCATGACATGGACTCGAAGGTCAAAGAAAAGTGGCTGTGGGATACCTATGGCGAAGGCGTGCGCGATGCGTTGAAGGTTGAACCCAAACGTGATTTTAATCTGATCCATCGCTTCCACTGGACCGCGCAGAGCGACATCCTTGATGCCTTCAAAGACTACCCGTGCACTTTTGATTTCAGCTTCAAATACAGCGTGGCACACATGTATTCGATCACACGGCCCACCTTCATCCAGCCGCTGCTGGACGGCATCGCGCCCGGCCGCCGCACCTGGCTCACGGTGCGCAATGATGACATGTACACCTTCCGTTTCGGCGATCCCGCTTACGCTCGCGAATACATCCTCAACATGCCGCCGCGTGACAAGTGCGCTGGCTTCTACATGGGGCCGGATGGTTACTGCTGGGGGCGTGAGTTTCTCGATCGTCACCCTGCCGCAGGCAAACGGCCGCTGGTGATGGAGAAGCAGTGGTACTCCTTCGCCATGTGGGGCCGACTTGCCTACGACCCTTCATTGCCGGACTCGCATTTCGAGCGGCTTCTCGCCGCCAAGCACCCGACCGCCGCCTCGGCGTCTCTTTTCACCGCGCTGCAAAGCGCCTCGCAGGTGATGCCGCTCATCACACGCTTCTTTTGGGGCGACATCGACCTCAAATGGTTCCCCGAAGCCTGCTGGCGTCATCCGCGCCGCAAGGAGGGTGAAGGCGGGTTCTACACCGTCAGCCACTTCATGGAAGGCAGCGCCATGCCCGGTGCCGAGGTGCTGTGCATCCGCGACTGGAGGAAGCGCCTTGTTTCGCGTGCATCGATGCTCGAAACGACGCCGCTGGAGATTGCGGAAGGTCTCGAGGGTGCCGCCGCGCAAACCTTCGCCGTGCTGGAAACGCTGCGTGACTCCGCCAAGGCCGATCCAGAGCTGCAGAATAATGTCCACGACTGCGAGGCGCTTGCGTGGCTGGGCCGCTACTACGCGGCGAAGATTCGCGGGGCATGTGCGCTGGCCTTGTTTGATGCCAGCAGTGACCCTTTCGAGCACGCCGCTGCACTCCGTCACCTCAATGAGGCTCTTTCACACTGGAAGCACTACGCCGCCATCCGCGATGCGAACTACGTCCCGGCTCTCTACAATCGCCTCGGCTATGTGGACATCACCGCGCTCACTGAAAAGGTCTCCGCCGACATCGCGATCGCCACGGGATGGAAACCCGGTAGCCTCAAAGACAGCGGCAAACGTGCTGGGGCCGAGAAAGGTTTCCGGGAATAGGTCAGGCGAGGTTAATCCGCGATTCTGGGTGCGGATTGGATTGATTCTGGATCGTGGAGCCGCTAGTCTCGAAGCCATTCCATGCGAGTCTTTGCACAAGTCATCTCGGGTTTCTTAGCTGGGTTCTTACTGATCGGTTGCGGCAGTTCGTCGCTGCCTTCGGCTGAATCATTGAGCGCCAGTGCGCGGGTGTTGCGGGAGCAGGCGAGGCCGGAGTTCGATGAATTGGAGAGGCGCCGGGCGGTGGGTTTGCTGAGCGAGGCGGATTACCAGGCGGATCGGGCGGCTTTGGAGAAGCGGATTTCGGATGATGCGCGGGATGCGGCGTGGTCGCACCATTTTTTGGTCGAAAGCGAGCGCCGGGCGAACGGGGAGCCGACGCCGGATGCGCCCCAGTCGATCATGGCGCCGAATGCGCTCCGAGGTGGAGCAGGCGGGGCAGGCGTTGCAAGCGGGGGTAGTTTGTATCGGCCATACACTCAACAGAGCCAAGGTATGGCGAACAGCAGTGGTGGCGGGATGTTACCGAGCATGGGCGATATGAACAATTCCGCGACGAGTTTTGTACCGACGGCGCCCCAGTGAGGCGTCGAATTCGATGATTCCTTGCAAGTCGGCGGGGCTGCTGCCAGATTGGGGGCTCGATTATGGCCAAAAAATCTGCTTCCAAATCTACCCCCACCGTTTCTCCCCTTCATCGTAAGCACTCAGCCATCGTGGTCGATGGGCCGGAGCGGGCTGCGAGTCGGGCGATGCTGCATGCGGTAGGATTTAAGCGGGCGGATTTTCAGAAGTCGCAGATTGGGATCGCCAGCACTTGGAGCATGGTGACGCCGTGCAACATGCACATTGACCGGCTGGCGAAAGAAGCGGCGAAGGGCGTGGATGCGGCGGGGGGCAAGAGTGTGATTTTCAACACAATCACGATTTCCGACGGGATCTCGATGGGAACGGAGGGGATGAAGTATTCCCTGGTGTCTCGTGAGGTCATTGCGGACTCAATTGAGACGGTGGTGGGATGCGAAGGGATGGACGGGTTTGTGGCGATTGGCGGATGCGACAAGAACATGCCGGGCTGCATGATGGCGATGGCGCGTATGAATCGTCCCAGTGTTTTTGTTTACGGGGGAACGATCCTGCCGGGTTGTGTCGGTCCAGAGAAGAAGGACGCGGACATTGTGACGGTGTTCGAAGCGGTCGGCAAGCATGCCAACTGTTTGATCAGCGACAATGAGCTGGAGGACATCGAGGAGCACAGCATTCCCGGGGAAGGTTCTTGCGGCGGCATGTACACGGCCAACACGATGGCGAGTGCGATTGAGGCGATGGGCATGTCTTTGCCGAACTCGGGCGCGCAGTCGGCGGTGTCGGATGAGAAGCTGATCGACTGCTTTGATGCAGGGGCGGCGGTGATGAACATGATCAAGCTGGGCATCACGCCCCGGGACATTATGACGAAGGAGGCGTTCGAGAATGCGATCACTCTTATCATCACGCTGGGAGGCAGCACGAATGCGGTGTTGCACCTCATCGCCATGGCGCACACGGCCGGGGTGAAACTGACCATTGAGGATTTTGTGCGGATCGGCAAGAAGACGCCGGTTTTGGGTGATTTGAAGCCGAGCGGCAAGTACTTCATGAACGATCTGGTCAAGATCGGCGGCACGGTGCCTTTGATGCGCATGCTGGTCGAGGAAGGCCTGATGCATGGCGACTGCCTGACGGTGACGGGGCGGACGATGAAGGAGAACCTCAAAAAGTCGAAGATCGTTTATCCGAAGGGTCAGCAAATCATTCGGTCACTGAAGGATCCGATCAAAAAGGACAGCCATTTGGTGATTTTCAAAGGCAACCTATGCCCGCAGGGAGCGGTGGGTAAGATTTCGGGCAAGGAAGGGCTCACATTTACGGGCAAGGCGATTGTGTTTGATTCCGAAGAGAAGGCGTTGGACGCGATCCTGAATGACAAGGTGAAGAAGGGGCATGTGATTGTGGTGCGCATGGAAGGGCCGAAGGGCGGGCCTGGGATGCGCGAGATGCTGAGTCCAACGAGTGCGATCATGGGCAAGGGCCTGGGCAAGGATGTGGCGCTGATCACGGACGGTCGTTTCTCCGGAGGCAGTCATGGATTTGTGGTGGGCCATGTGACGCCGGAGGCGTTTGTGGGAGGTCCGATCGCGGTCATTAAGAATGGCGATAAGATCACGATTGATGCTGAGAAGCGTGCGATAACGCTGGGAATTCCTGCGAAGGAACTGGCGGCGCGTTTGAAGGCCTGGAAGCAGCCGAAGCCTCGCTACACACGCGGGGTGCTGGCGAAGTTTGCAGCGCTGACGACAAGTGCGAGCGAGGGAGCTGTGACGGACAAGGGGCTGTAAGGTTCCGACTTCAGCGCATCCAGGTGGGGCCGAAAGCATCCTGGGTGGGTGTTGAGCGGGATTTGATGGCTAGGTCGCTGTTGTGCTTCAGTCCACTTTGGGTTGGCAGGCCGATGGGTTCTGCATTGGCTTCGTTGTCAATCCAGATGAAGGTTTCAGGTGCAAGCTTGGTCTCGATGGCGGGTTGGCCCGGACGGGCGACGATGCGGTTGCGTTCGAGGCGGATACCGATGGGGGGAAGGGTGGCTTTTTTGACGTCGTTGTAACCGAGGAGCATGCTGTGCTTGCAGTTGAGCATGGTGTTGCCGCGGATGAGGGTGTTCTTCACTTGGAAGTAGCCATTGAGGACACTGTCGGGAATGCCGTTGATCAGGGCGATGGCGGTGCGAAAGCCATCGCCTTCGAGGTCTTGGAGATGATTGTCGAGGATTTGATGATCTTCGCCAATGACGCGGATACCGCCGGTGCGGGTTTTGTGGTTGCCGAGGAAGAGGTTCTTTTCGACGATGCAGCGGTTTCCGTGGCGAAGGGTGAGTGTGCCTTCGACTTCAATGAAGGTGTTGGCGCGGTAGGTGTTGCTGCAGGATTTGTTGGAGACGCACTCGGTCTCGCCGTTGCAGGCGTGGAAGAGGTTTTCTTCAACGAGGCAGCGGGCGTCCATCATGGAGCTGTTACTGTCTCCAATGCGAAGGGTTTCACCGCCGTTTTTGCCCAATTCGGGGCGAGGACCAAAGTGGTTGTGGTGAAGATGATGGTTTCCTGGATCGTCTTCTCCCAACCAAACGACGACCGTGGTGCCTTTGGTTTTTTTGCCTTCGATGCGGCAGTGGTCAAGTTGGTTGGAGGTACCGTAAAGGCCGATCCAACGGTCTTCTTTCTCGGTGGCCTTGAAGTCGGGAGCTGCCGTCAGTGCGCAGTCGGTGACGCGGCAGTGATTGGCGCGGCGCTTGGAGTCGATGCGGAACTCGAGCCAATCGGCTTTTGAGCCGGAGAGGTTATGCAAGTGCAGACCGCTGACGATGAGGTGGCTGCCGCCGAGGCGGAGGCGGGAGGCGCCGGTGAAGACGGTTTTGCCGGGAACTTCAGCGCGGATGGTGATGGGTGCTTCAGCGGTGCCGTCGCCATCGAGGCGGAGATCGGCGTCTTTCCAATCGCCTGCGGTGAGGACAATGGTGTCACCGGGCTTGGCATCTCGAACGGCTTTGCGGGCGGCCTCGGGATCCGAGACGGAGAAGGTCGCGGCGTGGAGGATGGGTGCGAGGAAGAGGGCGGCGAGGGTGGTTTTCATGGTTGAATCGGTCAACCAAACCAACGCCGATGCGAAGGGGTTCGTGCGCCGAAGTGGGGCGTGGCTAAAAATGAGGGGCGGAGACGGTTCCTTCTTCGAATTCGAGTCGGTGGCGGCGGACGATGCCATCGGCGATCTCGGTGATCATTTCTTCAAGGAGAAGCCGGAGGTGGCTGCCGGGGCGATAGTCGGCGGGGGCGATGTGTTTGACGCGGTCTGCGAGGGCGGAAAGCTGGTAGCACTTTTTGAAGGAAGCGCGGCTTGGCTCGTTGGGATTGTAGACGGCGATGCCATGGCCACCGTATTTTTTCATGAGGGTGAAGCAAGGGACGTCGGTGGGGCCGTCACCGACATAGATCATGTTTTGGAAGGGAATGGGGCGGAGTTCCGGGGCCATATGATCGTTGACGTCCTCGTTCGGTTCGAGCATGCCTTTGTTGATGCGGAAGAGGAACTGGGTCTTCGTGGTGTGGCTGATGACGCGCTTGGGGAAGCTGATGCGGCCGTCGCTGTCTTCACCGAATTCGCAGCCGAAGATTTTTTTGACGTGGGGGGCGAGTTCGGAGCCGTCGAGGAGGGCTTTCAGGCCTGAGGAGACGATGTAATGCTCAACTTTGATGCCGAGCATTCGATGCTGGTCGGTGAGGGAGGCGCTGAGCTCGGCGAAGAGGGCGGGGAGGCCTGGATAGAATTTGAGGTTGGCTCCGAGGGCGCTGAGTTCGGCGTTGGTGGGGCGGTCGAGGGCGAGGTAGTCTAGCAGGGCCTTGAGGTAGGCGAGTTCACCGTCGTAGCCTTCGGTGTCAACGAGTTCGCGGCTCTTTTTCCAGAACTGTGTTGGATTGATGCCGAAGCGCGGGAAGAGAACTTCGTCCTGCATGTAGTTCGGGCTGAGCGTTTGATCGTAGTCGTAAATCAGTCCGATGGTGGTTTGAGCGGTAGCCATGTCGGCGGATACTATGCTGCAAAAAGCTTAAAGCGCCAGCAGATGAGCGAGGGCGGGGGTGAGGGCGGGGTATTGAAAGGTGTAGCCTGCTGATTGGGCAGCGGCGGGAAGGGCGCGTTGGCTGGTGAGCAGCATTTCCTGGGCGAGATCGCCGAGGAGGGTTTTCAAGACGAAAGCGGGGGCGTGGAAGAACGCGGGGCGATGCACGGTGGCGGCGAGGGCGCGGGTGAAGTCGGCGTTGGTAACGGGGTTCGGTGCGCTGAGGTTGAGCGGGCCGGTGACGGCGGTGTTTTCGGCGGCCCAGAGGATGAGGCCGACCTCATCGGCGATGTGGATCCAGGGCATCCATTGACTGCCGCTGCCGAGGTTGCCTCCGACGCCAAACTTGAACGCGCGGCGCATCAGGGGGAGGGCTCCGCCTTCATTACCGAGCACAAGGCCGGTGCGGAAATTGACGACGCGGGCGCCGAGGCGGTCTTTTGCAAGCTGGGCGGCGGCTTCCCAGGCGATGCAAACCTCAGCGAGAAAGCCACTGCCGGCGGGGCTGGATTCGGTGAGGATTTCGTCGCTGCGATCACCATAGTAGCCGACACCGGAGGCGACGAGGAGGGCGGCCGGGGGCTGGGTCCAGGAGGCGAGGTGGTCGACAAGTTTTTCGGTGAAGGCGCCGCGACTTTCGTCAATGAGGGCACGTTTGGCGTTGGTCCAGAGGCCGAAAACGGGTTCGCCGGAGAGGTGGATGAGAACATCCAGGGGGCGGTCCGGCTGGGGGAGAGCCCAGGGGGTTTGTGCGGGTTGAACGAGGCTGTGGGGGCCGGGACGGCGGCGGCGGGAGTAGGTGATGATCTCGTGACCGCGCTGGGTGGCGAGTTTGCTGAGGTGGGTGCCGATGAAGCCGGTGGCTCCTGTGATGCCGATGCGCATGAATGGGATACGCTTTGGATCGGGTTCGCGCGTGAGAAAGGGGCGAGCCTTTACTTGGTTTCTGGGGTGGGGGGCGGGGTGGGGGTTTGACCCTGGCTGTCGGTGACTTTGCCTTTGGACATTTTGCTTTTGAGTTTGGCCCAAAAGTCATCTTCGTCGGTGGTGGCGGTATCGGCTGGAGCGGCGGGTTTTTCCTCGGCTTTTTTGTCGTCTTTGGGAGTGAAAATGGGGATGGTGGTGCCTCGACCGGAGCCGCCGGGTGGGTCGTCGGCAAGCGTTTTGCCGTAGGCCGCGAAGGTCTTCACTGGGATGTCGACCTTTTGGAAACTGGCCTGGAGTTGACGGCGGGCATTGATGAAGGTCGTGGGGCTGTGGTAGTTCGAGTAGTCGCGAGCGAACTGGGAGCGGTTCATGCCGATCTGCAGGTTTTTGCGGACTTCGAAGTGGAGGTGAACGGCGTACATGCCGTTGTTGCCGCCCATGGTGCCGACGAGTTGGCCTTTTTCGACGAGTTGGCCAACCTGGACTTTGCGCTCATGGAGATGGGCGTAGAGGCTGTCGACCATGTCGATTTTGCCGGTGATGTCGCGGTAGGCGTGGCGGACGATGATGCAGTTTCCCCAGCCGACGCGGATGTTTTCGGAGAAGACGACAACACCGCGACCCATGGAGTAGATGGGGTCGCCAAGGTCGGAGTCACCGCCACCTTTGCCGTTCCAGTCCTCACCGAGGTGGCCATTGGGGTAGAAGCCACGGAATTTGTAGTAGCCGGTGGCGTCGGGTTTGCCGACGGGGAAGTCGAAGCCGTCAGCGAGCAGGCAGCGGACGGTGTCTGAGGCGGAAAGAGACGAGGCCGCTATCAACCAGCTAACGCAGGCAAGCCGGGAGACCTTTTGGCAGCGTTGGAAAAGGGAAAATAGAGCGGCCATGGTTCGGGCTGGGTCTCGAAAATACTGCCCTGGACCAAGTTTGCCACTGTTAAATGCACGCTCAGGGTGCTGACGACTTAGTCCTGGATTACGGTGATTGTGATTTCTTGAGCATGAGGGGCTCCAGGGGCTTGATGGAGACGAATGAGATGAGTGCCCGGGATCAGGATGGCGGTCCATTGATCATGGCCTCCTGTGACACTGAGGGAGGGGCTGGACCACGTGACAGTTGGGTAGCCTGCGGTCGCTTGTAAGCTAAGTCGACGACCCTGGTCCGGGAGATCGGGGTCGAGATGATACACGGCACCGGCCAACGGTTGCACGATGCGAAGTGCCTGAGGTTCGGAACCGAGGGTGACAAGATCGGCGAGCCAGTTGTCGGCGCTCATCAGCCAGGCCCGATACTCAGGAGTTAGGAAGGCTCGGCCTTGGGCGTCGTAATCGGTGGTGGTGGCCGGGGTTGGCAACTGGGACGAGACGAGCCAAGCAGTTTGGCTGAGGCGAGCAGCCGGGGATTGTGAGGTGATGCGTTTGCCATTGCGGGGATCGATTCGGATTGATTCCAAGCCTGACGGAGTTTGAAACCAAGTGGTGGGTCCAAACTGCTCTCGTAGCGCGGTGAAAAGGTCTGCGAGTATGGGGGCTGCACCTGTGACGCCAGAAACGCCCTGCATGGGGGTGCGGTCAAAGTTGCCGGCCCAGACGGCGACGGTGTATTCGGGAGTGTAGCCGAGGGCCCAGTTGTCGCGATAGGAGGAACTTGTGCCGGTTTTGGCCGCCACTTTGAATGGCATTCGAAGCGGGGAGTGCGCCCCGAAGGTGAGAAGGCGGGCTTGGTTATCACCGAGAATGTCGGCGATTTGCCAGGCATAACGGGGATCGAAGAGCCGAACTGCTGGGGGCGAGGGGTCGGTATTCAGGAGGCGCCACGGGCGGAATTCGCCGAGGCGAGCGAGGCATGCGTAAGCGTTGGCAAGTTCAAGGAGGCGGACGGGAGCGTTCCCGATGGTCAGTCCAAGCCCGTAGTGTTCAGGCGTCTCGGTGAGGGTGGTCAGGCCAAGGCGTTTGAGCGTTTCCAGAAGGACGGGCGCGCCCCCGATGTGATCAAGGGTTTTGACTGCAGAAATGTTCAAGGAGTTTCCGAGTGCTGCTCTAAGAGTTACTGGACCGAAGTTTTTGCCGGTGTAGTTCTCGGGTCGGTATTGCCCAGTTGGGGTGCTAAAGGTAATGGGAAGGTCCGCAATGATGGAAGCTGGAGTTTGTCCACGCTCGAGGGCCAACAGGTAAGTGAAAGGTTTGATGGCGGAACCTGGAGAATGGGGTGTCCAAGCACCGTTGATCTGGCCACCGTCCTGCGAAAAAAAGTCTCGTGATCCCGCTAACGCGAGCACATTGCCCGTGGCGTTTTCGATGACAACGGCCGCAGCCTGGGTGACGTGTCGGTCGCGCAAGCCGGCGAGGCGATTGGTGAGGACTTGCTCGACTCGATGCTGAAGCGTGGAGTCCAGTGTCGTCTGAAATGTCGTGATTTGAGTCGTATCGGTTTTTTGGGTCAGAAGTTCTACGGCGTGGGGAGCTGCAAACCCGCCATGGAAGGGCGTATAAACAAGCTGTTGAGTTCGGGCATGCTCATAGGTCTCGGACGAGATAAAATCTTCTTCCAAGAGTCGCTTGAGAACATGTCGCTGGCGGTTTTGAGCCTGCTCGGGTTGGCAAAGTGGATTGAGACGTGCCGGAGATTGAGGGAGGCCCGCTAGCAGAGCGCATTCGGCGACGGTCAAATCGCTGAGTGGCTTGTTAAAGTATCCTTCGCTTGCGGCATGGCAGCCTATGAGAAGATTTCCGAATGAAACGCGATTCAGCCAGGTTGCGAGAATGCGAGTGCGCGGCCATTTGCGGACAAGTAGACGCGCTTTCTGCGCTTCAACGAATTTGCGCCACAGTGTTCTTGAAGTTTTAGCGGCACTGATTTTGATGAGTTGCTGGGGCAAGGTCGAGGCACCGGAAATAGTGCGACCAGCACGGGCATTTTGGCTAATGGCTCGCCCAATAGCGAAGTAGTCGATTCCGCCGTGTTGAAAGAAGCGTTGGTCCTCGACGGCGATGGTGGCGTCTATGAGGGCTTTCGGCAATTCATGCCAAGCAACTTCGGGTGCGGACCTTTGTCCCGTTTCATCGAGCATGAGACGCAGCGTTGTGGCGTCACGGGCGAAATAGCGAGGAGATACAGGTCTAGGGACTAACAGGGCGGGCGGGAGGTCGAACGCATATGGCAGCAGGTGCCAAAAGATCCCCGTACTCGCGAAGATGAATATCGCGAAGCGCAACCATTTCACCCTTCGAACATTAACCTTCATCCCGAAGTTGGCGCTTCCTGCGAATGAGGCCCATTTCTTTCAACTTGCGTTGCAAAGTGCGCCGCGAAATCCCTAGTTTTTCAGCAGCCTCGGTGCGATTATCGCCACTTCGTGCGAGGGCTTCGCGAATCATCATCGCTTCAAGGTGACCAAGGTCGAGATCGGCTTGGGATTCGGACATTGGAACATTCGCTGATTTTTTTTCCTGAGCAGCGAGCGGCGTCTTGTTTCGGCCACTAGAAATGGGAGCGCGCAATCCGATGCCGCCTGGAATGTGGGAGAGGTAGCCGGGAAGATGCCGAAGTTGGATTTTGGCACCATTGCTCATGACGACACCATGCTCAATCACCGTGCGTAGCTCTCGCACGTTGCCAGGCCAATCGTACGCCATAAGAGCTGGTAACACTTCATCTGCAAACGGCTTGGGCGCTTTGCCATTAGCCTCGGCGATTTCCTTGAGGAAGTGCTCGCAAAGAACAAGAATGTCACTTTTGCGTTCTCTAAGTGGTGGCATGTTAAGCGTCACCACCCGCAACCGCCAGTAAAGATCTTCTCGGAAGGTTCCTTCTTCTACCATCCGGGCGAGGTCACGATTGGTCGCAGCAACAACACGAACATCCACCTTGATTGGTTTACTGCTGCCAACGCGCTCGATGATTTGTTCTCCAAGAGCACGCAGAAGTTTGATTTGCGTGCTGCCATCAATTTCGCCGATCTCATCAAGAAACAGGGTGCCACCATCGGCTTGTTCGAATCGCCCGATACGCCGCTCCATCGCCCCGGTAAAGGCACCTTTCTCATGGCCAAAAAGCTCACTTTCGAGAATTTGCGGTGATAGAGCAGCACAGTGAACAGAAACTAGTTTGGCGACAGGTCGGCCGCTGAGATGATGCACGGCACGCGCGACAAGCTCCTTGCCGGTGCCACTTTCCCCCTCAATCAAGACGGTCGCGCGAGTGGGCGCCACTTGCTGTATTGTTTCGATCACCTGCTTCATCGCATCCGACTGGCCCAAGATACCATTAACAGAAAATTTCCTCTCTACTTGCTGTCGAAGTTGCTGGTTTTCCTGCTCGAGTGATCGTCCTCTAAGTGCGCGCTTGATAAGCAATTCGACTTCATCAAGATTCAATGGCTTGGTCACAAAATGCCAAGCCCCACGTCGCATGGCTTCAACTGCCGTGTCGACACTACCATAGGCGGTCATCATGATACACACTGGTGGTTTTGGTAGCTTGAGCGCCTCGTCGAGCAACTTCATCCCATCATCGGCACCAAGGCGAAGATCGGTCAGCATGACAGCAATCTCATCATGTCGAAGATGCTCAAGAGCTTCCGCCGCATTGGATGCGACATAGACATCGAAGTCGTCTTCTAGAGTGAGCCTTAGTCCCTCTCGGGTATGCTTCTCGTCATCGACAATCAGGACAGTGGGTGCGTCGGTAATCATGCAAAGGATATTGAATTGTTAACCAGCCTCCAAAAGTCGGATTTTCTTTTCTACGAGAGGCAGGAAAAGAGTGAATCGCGTGCCCTTGCCGACTCGACTCTCAATGTCAATTTCACCGCCATGTTCGCGAACGATACGCCGAACGATCATCAAGCCCAAACCTGTTCCGCTGCCACGCGTGGTGAAGAAAGGCTGGAAAAGATGATTTAGATTATCCGCAGAGATTCCCTTTCCTGTGTCAGTGAAGGCAATTCGAATTTCGTAATCATTAAAGGTTGCCTCAACTGTGAGGGTTCCGCCTTCAGGCATGGCTTGGCAGGCATTACGAATTAAATTATAAAACGCCTGTTTCATTTGGTTGCCATCCAGGGGCATGGCCGGCACATCGGCACGTAGTTCAGTTCGAACGCTCACATTGTGCTGACTTAACTCAGGCTTTAGGAATGCCAGTGACTCAAGGATCAAATCGGTGACAATGATAGGCTGAAAATGGGGTTGGGTTGGTCGAACAGCGGTCAGAAACTGTGAAATGATGAAGTCCAAGCGCTTGATCTCACCCAGAGCGACATCCAAATGCTCTTGAAGTTTGGCCCCAGCAGCACCCATTTTGCGAATGCGTCGCTCAAGCAATTGCAGGTGTATCGTGATCGAATTGAGTGGATTGCCCAGTTCATGGGCTACACCCGCCGCTAGTATCGTCAGCGCGCTGATGCGTTCACTTTCAATTTTTTCCTCGGTAACCTTGCGTGTTTGGGTGATGTCACGAATGATCATTACAAACCCCAGGGGCGCTTCGTCATCAATGGACGTGATGGTGAAGTTCAGGTATCGGTTTTCAGGGTAAACGACCTCTAAATCGCGGCTGACGACAGTTCCTGGCTTCAGTAGCTCAGGCCAATCTAAGCCACGCAATCCCTGCGCCAGTTTCTGCCCGACGACCTGCTCCGCCTCAAGTCCGAAAAACTGACAGGCAGCGCGATTCACATACGTCACTTGGCCTTCGGTATCGAGAAGGATAATACCTTCCTGTAGGGCCTGAAAGACCTTCTCCAGGAAACCCTTTTCTCTCAGCAAATCGAGCATAACATGCTGCAATTCGCCTGGTTCGAGCTTGTCAATCCGCTTGATGAGCTTGTCAATGAAAGCGGTTCTCATACGCTAGGGCCCATGAATACAAATGAAGTGATTTTGGTTTTCTGCACGTTTCCAGACAAGGATTCTGCGCGACAAGTTGGCACCTTTCTAGTTGAGACTCAACTAGCTGCTTGTGTCAATTTGATCCCAGGGATCGAGTCCATCTACAGGTGGCAGGGGGCCATAGAATCAGCCCGGGAGGTCCAAACTTTGTTCAAGACCACGCGGGATAGACTACCCGTCTTCGAACAGACTTTATCAGCGCACCACCCCTACGATACCCCCGAGATCATTGCCATTCGTCCCGAAGCAGTCTCCGAACGTTATTCAAACTGGGTGAAGCAATCCGTTTTGGGCGAGTAAATACGAATGGAACCCCATGGTGGCTTTCCAATCGCTGGCCCACTCCCCTCTCCTGTAGCATTTGCCCAATATGAATCCCAAGTCTCTCATTCTTATGCTCGCAACCTCGGTGCCTGCACTCCACGCCAACGAAGAAGACCTCAATTCACCGCCAGTCGTCACCGCAAAAGCCTGGGTCATCAGCGATGCCGCATCCGGCAAACTGCTCTGGCAGCACGAGGCAGACCAGCAGCGCAAGGCCGCGAGCACAGCCAAGGTCATGTGTGCCTACACAGTCTTCCAGCTTGCAACTAAAGACCCTTCCATCATGTCCGAATGGGTCAAAATATCCCAGTTGGCCGGAACCACCGTCGGTTCAACCGCTGAACTCAAGCCGGGTGAGCAAATTCAGGTTAAGGACGCCCTTCTAGCCATGCTCCTGCCCTCCGGAAACGATGCTGGCAACGCTTTGGCCGAACACTTTCATCTCCGACTCGCCCCACCAGACGAAGTTTTATTGAACGCCGGACTCGACAACCCCCTTCTCAACACACGCTCTCACTTCATCGCAGAAATGAATCGTTTTGCGCGTCAAATCGGCATGACTCAAACCATTTACCGGTCTTCCTTCGGCGACGGCGGCACTGAGCATGATCGAACCACCACCGCAGCTGATCTCTCTCGTCTCGCCTTTGCGGCCATGCAGTTGCCAGCATTCCGGACAGCCGTCGCCACCCGCCATCACGAAGCTCGCATCAAAAAGGCGGATGGCAGCTTGCGCACCGCAAGTTGGAAGAACTCCAACGCACTGCTTGAACTCGACCTCGGCTACGATGGCATCAAAACCGGACTCACTAACCAAGCCGGACACTGTTTGATCGCAAGCGGTCAAAGAGAACAACGTCGACTGCATGTCGTCGTACTCGGAAGCACATCAGAAGAGGCCCGTGATAGCGATGCTCGAAATCTCTTTCGTTGGGCCTGGACCCAACAACCCTAAGCCTACCCAAAAACCAACAGTCCAATGGCCATGAACCTTGAGGCTATAAACCTTTCCAGAATTCTTCTCGGCACGCTCACGCTCATTAGCCCGAGTTTGTCAGGAAAAGACCAAGAGTCAGATCAAAAAATTCCCTCTCCCCGAACGCTTATGGACTTCAATGAATCAAAAACGGAATCCCCTTGGATAGCCGTTAATGACGGAGTAATGGGCGGCCTTTCGCAGGGATCGGCCAAAATCAAAGACGGCCTGCTTCACTTCAGCGGCAGCTTGTCCCTGGAGAACAACGGCGGTTTTTCATCCATTCGCACCCCAGGCAAAGGTCATGACCTGACCACCGCCAAAAGCATGATCCTCAGAGTCAAAGGCGACGGCCGAACCTACCAACTGCGCATATCAACCGACGCCCGGTTCAGAGGCTCGCGCATTTCTTACAGCGCCGAGTTCGCGACGAAAACCGACGAGTGGATCGAGGTCACCGTTCCCTTTGCCACATTCAAACCCACCTACCGAGGCAACGCACTCGACGGTCCTCCTCTAGATCTTTCAAAGGTCGAAGAAGTCGGATTGCTTATTGGTGACAAACGCACCCGCAGCTTCTCACTGAAAGTGGATTGGATCAAAGCAGGATGACGACTCGATCAAGGTTGTACATAGATGGCACTCAACCGAATGGCGGTGTTTCTGGCTCCCTCAAAGAATACTCGTAGCTTAACACTCTCCGGCAGGCCCTTGCCATCAAGCCCGCCACCCCATTTGACCGGCGTCTGGAATCCGCTCCTGCGAACCTCAGCAGCCTCAAGTCCGGAGTAACCCGCAAGCGGTTTTTCAAGTGCATCCAGAAGCTCGATTCGTAAAAATGCTCCTTCACCGAGCCCGTCGGCATTGACATAGAATTGAGGCGAACTGCCCGGCTTGACCGGAATTGAGGCGGTCACAAACTCGCTCGTAATCTCAGGCATTTGATAGTCTCCCGGACCTTTCCCCACCTCTTCAACCACCAGATCTCCATATCGATCTCGCGGCAGCACCGCAATACCCACGCCACCTCGAGTCGGCACATCCTCCCAGTGTCTCGGGTCCCAAGCCCCATAGTAGATGAAAGTCTGATCCCCGATATTCTCAAACCCCTGACCCTGCAGTAACCCGCCTTGATCCCACGCGCCGTCCTCGCCACGCTTGATGAATGCCCATTCGTGGGCGGCTTCCCGGAAATTGAGGCCGTCATTGCTGATCATGAACCCCAAATCTATCGTCACGTCTTTCCATTCCTTCGCTCCATGCCAAAGACCTGAAACACCAATGAGTACATTGCCACGATTCCACACGCTAATGCCCTCATGGGTTTGTTCCCCCTCCCGACTTCGACCCGCACCAAGCAACGTGTGTTGTGCAACCCGCACAAACCCGATCGCACTCGTTTGCGACCAGTTCACAAAGTCAGCTGAACGATACATCCGCGTCACCCGGCCGTGATAAGGCTGTGGCGCATTCATCGAATTCTGCCCGCTTGCGTAGAACAACCCCTCCCATTTGTAGAGGCCTCCACTCGGCTCAAAATGAACTGCCGGCAGTACTAAGTCTTCCTTCACCAATTCAGCACCCTTTGTCTTGCCGGGCGCCGTCATCGTCCATGACAGCCCGTCTGCACTCACAAACGGAGCAAGACTGCCCAGTCGCGTGTTATGCCGAAAATAGGCATGCCCGGTGGCTTTGTAACGCCGCTTTGGATCGGGATCATCGGGATCAAGTAACACCTTCAAGTTCACCAAACCAAGAGGCGTCGGATCCGTCAAAATGAGGTTGTTGTGCTTGTTCCCTTTGAATGTCACCAACCCAAGATCTGGTTTCGTCCAGTTCACCCCATCCACACTTTCCGCATAGGCCGGCCTCCATCGCGCCGACGCCATCTTGTTGCCCTCATCATCGTCAAAGGCCACATACCACATCCGGTACTTCCCA
>Ga0164293_10001454_pt1 | contig 19750 bp, 13 predicted proteins | sample GEODES118metaG_FD_111487 | JGI IMG/M metagenome (GOLD analysis project Ga0164293, IMG submission 111487) | Eutrophic lake water microbial communities from Lake Mendota, Wisconsin, USA - GEODES118 metaG | ecosystem: Environmental > Aquatic > Freshwater > Lake | place: USA: Lake Mendota...
GCTGATATTCAAGTTTCTCGCCGAGCGGCTGTCTATTCTTTTCGCATCAAGGGAGCGAAACTAACCGCGTCTAAAGGGCCAAGGGCGCGAACTGATTGGCCACTAATGCCCAGCAGTTTGGGGCCTTAAACCGCTGTTGGCAAGCGGAAAGGCTTCTGCTTGACGGCCTTGCGGACCGCTCCTCCCCGGAGGCAACGGGTGCAGACTTTGGCGTATTCGTTGCCGCCACCGGCGTTGGTGACCTTCACCGAACACAAGTTGGGGCGGAATTTGCGCTTGGTCTTGCCGGTAATCTTGGTACCAACACCACCGAGGTATTTGGCCTTACCGCGAGTCTCAATCTTGTTACCGACGTGAGAACGCTTGCCACAAACCTGACACACGCGAGCCATGACTATGCTATCCTGTTCGAAAATTCCTGAATTTTGCGAGCCTCAAAGTATACCAAAGCTCGATTAGTTCGCAACCGTCAGCCGCCAAAAGGCTCGTTTCCCAAGGGATTAGTCTCTCCCGGCCCGCTGCGAGGCGGAATCAGAAGGAAACTCCCCGGATTTCCTGCCTTGGAGGAGGTCTGCTGACACATCATTTCTCCCGTTGGCGGCAACTTCTCCTAACTCGGCAATTTCATGCAATCGACTTCACCTCCGTCCCTGAAACTGCGAAAAGGTGCCGAACGACGGGTCCTTCGGGGCCACGAATGGGTTTTCAGCAACGAACTTCAACCCCCGCCTGCCGGTCAACCATGGCCGGAAACGGGCGGCTTGATTCACCTCCAGGATTACCGTGGCAAGTTTCTCGCTGCTTGCTATTTCAACTCCAAGCCGCTGATCGCCGCCCGCATTGTCAGCCGCACCCCATTGGCTCGCCTCGACCGCAGTTGGCTCCGCCCGCGATTGGAGGCAGCCTTGCGTTTCCGGGAACTCCTCTATCCCACCCGCTCCTATCGCTGGGTCAATGGGGAAGCGGACGGTCTTCCCGGCCTCGTTGTGGATCGGTTCGGTGATTATCTGACGGTCCAAATCACAACCGCCGGGATGCAACGACTGGAAAACGAACTAATCGACTTGCTCGAGGAACTTTCCGGCTGTCGCGGCTTGGTCCTGCGGGCTGACGATCACTTTCGCGAGCTGGAAGGCCTTCCGCTTCAGCCTCCCAGTACACGCGGCGAAGTTCCCGAGTGGGTCGCCCTCAGTGAAGGGGAGTTGCAGTTTGAGACCCAACTTCTCGCCGGCCAGAAAACCGGTTGGTTTTTTGACCAGCGTGACAACCGCCAACGGCTGCGGCGCTATGTCGGCGGAGCCCGGGTGCTCGATGCCTTCTGTTATGCCGGAGCGTGGGGGATTACGGCCGCCCGTTCGGGAGCTCGTCAGGTCACTTGCCTCGACTCTTCTCCAGTCGCAATCGATTTGGTCCGTCGGAATGCCGAGCTGAACCAAGTCTCGATTGAGACCGTGACCGCGGATGCTTTCGCCGCCCTCAAACAATTGCAGGAAGCGGGTCGAAAATTCGAAGTGGTTGTCCTCGACCCGCCGGCCTTAATCAAACGAAAAAAGGACCATGAAGCGGGCCTGCAGGCCTACTATCAATTGAATCGGCTCGCCACCAGCCTGCTCGCGCCTGAGGGATTGCTGGTCAGCTGTTCGTGCTCCCATCACCTTGCCCATCAGGAACTGGTCGAGGTGGTGGCCCACGCCGCCAGACATCATCAACGGCAGATTGGCCTGGTTGAAATTGGCCAGCAATCCGCCGATCATCCGATTCATCCGGCGATCCCGGAAACCGCCTATCTGAAAGCACTGTTTGCCCGCATGGTATCCCCTGCGGGTCCCGCAACTCCAGAGACCGAGGCCAGCTCATGATTGTCCGATCGCGCTCAAGGGGCATGCTTGCCCGCCTGCTTTTCCCTGGCCTGCTGCTCACAGTCAGTTGTGCCTTGTCGCCCGCCTGGGGACAGTCGCCGCCCGTGCATCCACTGCGCTGGGAGTTCAAATTACTGTGCGTCGATGCCAATGAAGGAATCGACCTCGCCGACCTGAATCGGGATGGAAAACTTGATGTCGTCGCCGGCCGAAACTGGTTCGCGGCTCCGGAATTCGCCGCCCGCCCACTGCGCAAAATTGACGACTGGAATGGGTACGTCGAAAGCAATGGCGACTTCGCTTATGACGTCGATCGGGACGGCTGGGTTGACGTGATCGCCGGCTCATTCATTCCGACGACAGTGCATTGGTACCGCAACCCCGGGGCGGAGGGATTGCAACGCGGCCAGCTTTGGGAACAACAACTCCTGATGGAAACAGGGGCCTCGCAGAACGAAGCCCAACTACTTTCCGATTTGGATGGCGATGGCACACCGGAGTGGGTCGTCAATTCATGGAACGGCGCAAATCCCCTCGTCGTATGGAAGCTGGAACAAGCGGCTGCTCCGGCAGCCGAAGCAGGCTCTGGCGGCCCCATCGCGCCGCGTAAATTGCTTCTCGGACCGCAAGGCCAAGCCCACGGACTCGGCGTGGGAGACCTCGACAACGACGGCGACAGGGACATCCTCGTGGGAAACGGCTGGTATGAACATCCTGGCGGCGAACTCAAAGGCCCTTGGAAGTTTCATCCAGACTGGGAAATTCAGGCCAGCATCCCGATGCTGGTAAGTGATCTCGATCGGGACGGTCGCAACGACATCATTGTTGGCAAGGGACACGACTTCGGCCTGCAGTGGTGGCGACAATTGACTCCAGCCGAAGACGGCAAACTGCAGTGGGAGCAAAAGACAATTGATGACCGGTTCTCCCAACCGCACGCCCTGTTAATGGCCGACCTGGACGGAGATGGTGCCGCCGAATTGATCACCGGCAAACGCTGGTATGCCCACAACGGTGGGGACCCCGGCGGACAGGACCCTCCTTGCTTGTACTATTACACTTGGAATGGCGAAACTTTTACCCGTCACGTGATCGATGAGGGCCACATCGGGACGGGCCTGCAAGTCCGCAGCGGCGACTTGAATGGGGATGGCCGAGCAGACCTGGCAGTAGCCGGGAAAAGCGGCACCTACCTGTTACTCTCGAAGTAAAGCCCCTTCGACTGACATCCCGCCAAAGCAGTCGTGGATCAGGTTCCGTGCCTACCATTGCCACAGCCAGCTTTGCCATTGCCATCCTTGGCTGCGCTTGACTCGTCAAAGCAGGCTGTCCACTTACCGACGCGGACTGGACGGGGACTGGAGGAATTCCGCCGGTGCCTGGCCAAAGGCTTCCTGAAAGGCAGTTTCAAACGCGGTACCTTGCTCCAGCCCAGCCAACAGCTTGTTGAATTTCGGGCCACTGGCGCGAAGTCGATTCAAGAAAGCATAGGCAACCAATCCAGCCTGATCCTCCGCCAACTTGCCGGAAATAAAATCGCTGGGCTGATTCATTTTCCCAGCCGCTGCGGTCGCGGCGGATTCCCAGGCCGCGACTTCATCAGTCCGTGAGTAGATTTTCGCCGCCAGCGAATAGCCCATGCCATCGGCAAACCAGCGGGGCGCGTCGTCCGCACGGCTGGCTTGGGCGAGCGCCGCCAGGTTCCGCGCCAATTCAGGCTCAAACATCCGCCCGTCCTCGTTCGCCCGAAGCAGCATGATCACATGGGCATTCACCTGGTTGAACTGCCAATGAGAGTTGACTGACTCGGGAATCTCATACCCGAGGAGCATATTGCCATATTCCCCCAAGTCATAACGGTCGGTAACGATCAGGACGGAGACCTTACCTTTAACCAGCGGATCGTTGGCCCCAGATTTCTGGGCCCGCTTTAACTCGGCGACCAGCTTTTCGATTCGCTCGGCGTAAGCCTCCAGCGTCTCTCGGGGCGCGTCGGCCAGCAAATTGAAATCCTCGCGCTCAATGACCTCCGTCTTGCGACTGGGATTGAAGGTGCCCCATGTCTTGCGGGCGCTGGCAAGTCGCTCGCGAGACAGTTCTTCGTGACTCAACCCGGCCGCTCGGCTTCGCGCGGCAATTTGACGGATGGGCTGATTCGCATCGCCACCATCGAAAGTGCCTCCTTCGGCAATCCACTTGGAGATCAGCTCAATCTTTTCCGGAGCGAGGGCGGGGCGTCCCAGTGGCATCTGGTTGCCTCCGCCCGTTCCGAGCAGTTTCTTGACGATCAGGCTGTCAGCCGCCTTGCCGGAAGCAAAAACGGAACCGCTGTCGCCGCCCCGCAAGAGCGCGGAAAAGGTGCCGAGATTCAAGTTGGCTCGTGGCTGCCGCACGTCCACATGGCAGCCCGAGCAGTTTTCGACAAGGATCGGCGCGATGTCCCGGGAAAAACTGACGGACTCTTTTCCGGTTGCCATTACCAATTGGGGGCGCTCCATGGCCGGCTCGGGAGTCCCGGTTCCGCCCAAGGTCCGCAAGTTGGCATTTTCGTCGGCATCCGACTTGGCGCCTGCCGCCACCCAATCGCGGAGCACTTTCAATTCGGCCGCTTCAACCTTGCCGCCACCCTTGGGCATCTCTCCCGTATCAATGACTTGAATCAGCCGGCTCTCAACCGGGTCGCTGGCGACGACTTGCCCGCTGCTCATCAACGCCTTGTAAGTCGCCATGCCGAACTGGCCACGCTGATTATTCACATGACAGCCGCCGCACTTGGCGACAAGAATTGGAGCGACGTCCTTGGTGAAGCTGAGCTCTGCATCTTTACCTCGGGGCAGGGGAGGAGGCGGGGCCACTTCCTGCCCTTTCTCTTTGAGCAGTTCCTGGGCTTTGACCAATTTTGCATGCAATGGTTCCAGCTCTTTGAGCAGTCCAGCCGGACTGGCTTCATTCAGCTCCCCGAATCGCGCCAGCGCATCTTGATAGACCTTGGCACAATCTTCGAACTTTCCGGCTGTGAACAGCTTGGCGGCCCGCTGGACGTCTTCGTCCACGGCCCGCACCAATTGCCGCTCCTTCCGGGAGAGCTTGGTTTCCTGAGCTGCGACAGCTCCACACAAACCGAGTCCCAGTCCCATGCCGATCAACAGCAACAAACCAATCCGTTGCATCCCTTCCCACTCCCCTCAGGGTATTTGCAAACCATTCGCCGCTCACTTCTGTAATCGTAGCCCCAAATGCAAGCCAACCCTACGCCGAAAATGCCCAGCCGGATTGTTTTCCCCGAGCGTTGCGGGCGTTCCTCTCAGAGGTACTTTCTTGAACCCCATCCGGAGGAGTGGTGCTGAGCTCAAGTTCCAAACATTCGGGCCAGAAAAATCATCATGCCCACCAACACCAAAAAGCAAACCAAGACGATCGCCCCAACCACCAGATTGGTTCTGAACGCGGACGCGCGGACGCGTTTCCTCGCGCGGTTCCCGGGTAGCGCGGCGAGTTCACCAACCTCAACGGCCGAAAGATCGACAGCCGAGGCCATTTCAGAACCATCGCTGCCAGGAATCGCCACTTGCGGATTGGTCGACGGTTTCTGAGTTGCCTTGCCCGCTACGGAAGCTACCGCTGGACTGGCCCCTTGTTGTGCCCCCGCAGATACAGCCTTACGCCCCGGCGGTCCTCCGGGGGCATCGCCAGTGGTCGCAGCGTCTCTCGCGGCGGTGCTCGCTGCTTTGCTCGCCAAGGGAGCCGCCTTGCCAGCTCCTGGATGCTGAGCAGACTTGGCTGGTGACTTATCCAGCGATGGCCCTGCGGCGCTAGGAGATTTTGCGGCGCCAGGAGAATTTGCGGCGCTGGGAGAAGTTGCGGCGCCAGGCGAACCCGCGGCTCGAGGAGAAACCGCCTCTTTGCTGGAGGGACTTATCGGCTCGCGCGACTGCGGTGTGGGCTCACCTTGCCACTTATCCTTTCGCTGCGCCGGCTTGGCGACAGCTTGAGGCGGCGCAGCGATAGCTTGAGGCGGCGCAGTGACAGGGGAGGGCGGTTCGGGAATCGAAGGGGTTGGAATCGGCGGTGGGGATGGACGCCCCTGCGTTGCATTCCCACTCGCCGTCGGCTTGATGCCTTCATTAGCGCCCGAGGAGACCGGCTCAACTCGAGCAGGGGGGCCCGTGACGGTGCCCAACTGCTGGCGACACTTTTCCACGGCTTGGATGATCCGCTCACAACTCTGCAGACGATCCTCGGGAGCCTTCTTCATCATTCGTTGACAAAGCACTTCCACCAGCGGCGGACAATCAGGACGCAACTCGCGAATCGGTTTCGGCTCGCGGCTCTGATGCATGGCAATCCGTTGGGCAATCGTTCCGTCGGGAAAAGGCGGCTGGCCAGTGAGCAGGTAATAAAAAGTACAGCCGAGACTGTAGATATCCGCACGAGGATCGACATTGTGACTGTTGATCGCCTGCTCCGGGGCGAGATAGTCAGCCGTCCCCATCACTTTCTCGTTGTGCAGCAAGGTCAACGACTCCTGGTCCTCGCGTAACAGGGCCAAGCCCAAATCGAGCAGCTTGACCGTTCCATCGTTCGTCAGCAGGAGGTTGGCGGGCTTGATATCGCGGTGCACGATCCGCTTGCCGTGGGCGTGTGCCAGTCCAGCCGCCGCCTGTTCGAGATACCTCAAGGCGTCCTCCAACGGAGCAGGACCTTCTTGCTGGATCTTTTGATGGAGGTCCACTCCCGGGACGTACTCCATCACCATGTAGTAGACATCCTCTTCGTTGGCGAGGTCATAAATCCGGACGATATTGGGATGGCTCAAGCTCGCGGCAGCCCGGCCCTCGCGGAGAAAGCGGTCGAGATAGCTTTTGTCGTTGACTCGGGCCCGAGGCAGGACCTTGATCGCCCGCCGCTGACCGGAGAGCGTGTGCTCCGCAAGGTAGACGGTGCTCATTCCGCCTGTTCCCAGCAAGGACAGCAATTTGTACTGTCCGACGAAAAAACCCTTATACTTGCGGGTCAGCAACTTGTCGTAGTGCCATTGCGTGATCAACCCTTCGCCAATCAGGAATTGAGTCAATTGGTCCACGTGCACAGGCTTCCCGGCAGCCTGCTTGGAAAGTTCGGCCAGGGCTTGCTTCAGCCGTTCCGCGGGCACGACCCCGCTCTTTTGCACCAACCCCAAAAAACTCTTGGCACTCAGCTCACTCATCTCTACTCACTTTTTTCTGGAGCTTGGTCGCTCCGGCCCCCACAAGCGAAACTTGCCACGCGCGGTGCACGCCCAGCCACGCTGTTCATCACACGGCCAGTCCATTTGGTTGGCTCGCGAATTCGCGAACCAGGAGATACGATTAAAGCGGCTATCTTGAAGCCCCGGATTCATTCTCGCCAGAGGTGAGGCGATTTTCAAATTTCCTCGGCGAATTCACGCTTTTTGACTTTGCCACCCGGCAACCACTGGAGTAACTCCCCGCGACGATGAAGCCCCATGTGACTGTGATTGGCGGTGGAGCGATTGGCCTCAGCCTCGCCTATGAGCTGCTGCGCCGTGGCTATCGCCTGCGTTTGCTCGAACGAGGGGAAATCGGCCGGGAGGCCTCTTGGGCAGGGGCCGGAATTCTCGCACCGGCCAATCCTCAACATTCGCATCATCCACTCGATCGCCTCGCCGGACTCGGCAGCCAACTGCATCGCCAATGGGCTGACCAACTCCGCACGGATCACAACTTGGACGTCGGCTATTGGAATTGCGGCGGTCTTTACCTCGCACGTTCGGCTGGAGAAGCAGCAGTCCTGCGCGGCCAAGCCGATGCCTGGGAAGCAGAGCGTATTCCCTTTCAACAGTTGACCGCCGCCGAATTGGCCGCGCGCTTCGAAGGTCGCATCGCCTCCACGCCGCGCATTGTGAATGCTCTCTGGACGACCGAGGAGAGCCAGATTCGCAACCCGCATTTCATCCGCAGTTTGCGAACTGCAGTCCAACTGGGCGGAGGCGAAGTACTCGACAATCTGGGGGAGCTGGCGTTTCAGGCGACCGGTTCCCGGGTCAGCCGGATCACAGCCCAAAACGGTTGGCAGGGTGATTGCGACCTCGTCTGCATTACGGCCGGAGCCTGGACCGGTGAATTGCTGAAGGCGCTGGCAATCGAACTGCCAGTTGAACCGATCCGAGGGCAAATGGTCCTCTTTCAACTTGCCCAGCCGCTCCCGGCAATCATCAATGAAGGGTCGCGCTACCTCGTTCCCCGCACCGACGGACACTTGCTAGCCGGTTCAACCATGGAAGAAGCCGGATTCGATCGCTCCACGACCGAACCTGAACTGGCACAACTGGTCGCTTTCGCCCGCAGCTTGGTACCCGAATTGGCCGGGATCAGTCCTCTCCGAAGCTGGGCTGGCTTGCGTCCCGCCAGCTACGACGGTTTCCCCTTCATCGGACCTGTTCCCGATTGGGAAAATTTGATTGTGTCGACCGGACACTTGCGGAGCGGATTGCAGCTCGCGCCCGCCAGTGCAGTCCTCGTCGCCGATTTGATTGCCGGTAGTGGCGACCAAGCGCTACTTCGCCTCCTCAGCCCCGCTCGGCTGGGGCGACGCATCGAGCGTTAGCAGGTGCACATCGCCTGCGCTTAACCTGAGCTCAATTCGCAACTCCATCAATTCCCCACCCAGCCTCTGCCAGTCGGCCTCCCAAGTGGCTTGCAAGTCGGACACGTCCGCCAGCGCGCAACGGACGACGACCCAAACCAATCGGTCGCGCAGGTGTTTCAGGTCGGCAGCTTCCAATAATTGTTCTGCCCGGAACGCCCTCGGTTCAATTTTTTTGGCCGGAACGTCATAGAGGCCTCGCAAGGGAAAGCACAGGTAGTCATTCAGGCGCTCGTCCGTTCCTTCACTCCGTTCCCAGAGGTCGTCTTCAATCAGGTTTGGATAAAGCCAAAGCGTGCTCTGACCCACTTCAGGCTCAGCAATCAAATACTTCTGGATGTCCTGCCAGCCTTCACTCCGCATGCCCGGCAGAGCCCGCTCGCGCCAAATCGAAACGGCCAAGGGGTTCGTACGCACGAATCGCCAGGCATTGGCTTGCGGGATCGGGAACAAACCAAACAGGAGCAGAAACACGCCCAAGCATCCGATCGCCAATCCCCTCCGCCACGGCAAGCCAGCGATCTGAAATCCCAATCCCAAAGCAGGGAAGCTCCACACCGCTGCGAGATATCTCGGCGTCGCGATCCCGGCAATGCCCAGAACAGAGAGCAACAGGGCGACCACCGTCGGTCCGAGAAAGCACCCGAGCCAAAACGCCGCCGGAGACGGAATGGTAGCATTCGCAAAATCGAGGCCGAGCACCGGCTCGCGCTGTCTCGGAGGCGCGGTGAAAAACCACCATCGCAAAAGCTGAGGCACGACCCAGGCACCCAGCAACAATCCTGCAGTCAGCCCGACCAACTCAGGCAAGTCCACTAACCCTTGCCACAGGTCCCTCCGCGTTAACCAAGTCGAAGTTGCCGGGTTCAGAACCACTCCGAAGAACGACGCGGCCGCCAATCCCACTCCTTCCCACGGAGCCGCAACTCTCCGAAAAAGCAATAAAAGCAGGGCCAATGTCAAAGTGAGCAGGACCGCCGTGGGATGAACCAGGACCAGCACAAACGCAACGCAATACAGACTCCCGCCCAGCCCCATCGTCGACGAACTCAAACGCTGATAAGCCAGCCAAGTCAGCAGCAGGCCTCCCAGTTGGACCAAAGCATATGGACGCGCCTCACTGGCATAGAACACCAACCTCGAGTCGAGCGCGAGAACCAACGCCGTCGCGCACGCAGCCCAAGAGGAACGCGTCATCCGCAAGACGATCCAGGCGCCCAAGCCAAGCACTCCACAGGCAGCCGCCAACGACAACGCCCGCAAACTCAGTAATGACTGACCCAGCGAGTTCACTAGCGGATAGCTCAGCCAGAAATAAAGCGGGGATTGATTGCCGGCAATTGCTCGCGGCGTGACGTCCCCCCAGTCGCCAACGAGGACCCAACTGGTATGCAACTCATCTATCCACAGCGGATCATGAGCCGCCATCTGCCAGCGCACCCAACCGCCGACCAGCAAGCAAGCAAGCAGCAGAGACAGGCCGAGGTAGTTCTTCATGGCCTGATTGTAGTGCAGTCGGAAGGCAGTTGGTGTGGAGCTGAGATCTGAGAAGCGAAAGTGAAAACTTGAAATCAAAGAAAATGTCGCGGAATGCGGGCACCAGGTGGCCCGCCCCCTGACTTTCCTCATTCGTGATTATTTTCGCTCTTCGCAGGCCACTTCTACTGCCAATTAACCCGCCGCGCTACTGGCGAAATTCTGGGCCACCGCCAACCGACTAATCCCGAACGCGTTCAAGGTTGTCTTGGCCCGCCGCAATTCGAGGGCTGCATCCGGCCCGCCTTGTTGCACGATCAACAACGCCGATCCCAACCTCGCAGGTTGACTGAGCTCTTCCAGCATCTGACTGATCGGCCCCAGATCAATCACGGTGGCATCGAATTGATTCGCCAAGGGCTGCAGCAACTGCCCGAGGTAATCGAGCAGAAATGGAGGCAGCTTTTTTCTTGCGGCTAAGGGCTGGAGCGCCACGACCGCGGCATTGCTGCGGCGCGAAATCGCCATTGCTTCCTGCAACGGCCCAAAGGATTCGACCTGCTGGACCCAAGACCCAGCTGCGGTCAACTCCAGTTCGCTGGTCCAACCGGCGCGGGCCAAATCGGCATCAACCATCAACACTCTCTGGCCGCGCTCGATCATCATCCGCGAAATGGTCGCGGCCAGCGTTGTCGTTCCTTGCTGCCGTCGCGCGCCGGCCAGCAGCAGCCGCCCGTTCCCGGCTTGCAGCAGTTGCTCTGCCGCAGCATTGAGCTGGCTGGCCAAAGCCTGCTCGTGGCAAAGTTTCTCCACTACCGAACTCCACCGAAAATCTGGATGCACCACCAGCGGCAACCCACCGCCCAGCCTGGATGAGGACGTGCGACTGGCAATTTGGCCAGCGTCCGCCACACTCGAGGTACTGGCCGAATCTGCTGCCTGCGGCACGCCCGCTTCGGCGACGGTTCGGGTTTGCAGCTCGCCCGACAAATTTCGCGCGGCCCATCGTCGATGCTCGGCTGCGAGGCTGGCACCGGTGACGAGAGCATGCGGCTGGTCGACACGGGTGCGCTGGATGGCAAAACCGGAAACCTGCTGGCGTGAGCTGGTGGGCCAGTGCGTCACGGCAACTTGCTCGTCGGCCGGCTGGGGCAGAACAATCGGTCGAGCCTGCGCTGACTCAGCGGGAAGGTCCGGTTCGGCAGGCTCATTCCGCAGCTCAACCTTGGGCGACGTCTTGTCTGCCGCAGGTATTTGGGAGGGCGCGGATGGCGGAGCGACGCGACCGATACTCTCGACAGAGCCAGTCCAAGCGACTTCCTGGACGGACCAACCAACATATTGTTCCACTGACTCGATCTGAAAATGCGGCGCAGGAACGGCCCCATGAGCCGCATGGGCGTGAGCTTGAGCTGGCGTCCCCGCAACATCGATGTTTTGAATGCCCGGCCCTGCAGATCGGTTCTCGGTTGAATTTGACCGCTGCTGGGTACCCGGTTTGACCGGAAATCGAAACTGCGGATCAGCCAAATGCAAGCCACCGGTCGGGCTACCAGTAGTACCTGCTGCGAACCCGCTGTTATTCGAATCGTATGTGGCAGTCATGGATTCATCCCTTCGTTCACCTCAGCTCGGTGCGGCCGTCTGGAACTCGCTAGCAGGGCAGTAGCCCAAGCTCGGTGCGCAAGCCGTCCTGTCTGATTCAATCGGTAGAACTTGCCAACTCGCTTGAGGCTCATTCCCAAATCGCAATGCAGCTGCAGGTTGCTTCGACTGCGGGCTCACGGCGATCGCCCTCTGGTCCTCCGCAGGCCGAATGGCAGAAAAGCCCCCCTCAGACTCGTGAACAGCGAGTTTCCGCGCAATCCGCTGGCCGTTTCGACTTCACCCCCTACAACCGAATCGGTCAGATTTGCTTCCTGCTTGCCACCGCAGCTATCCCTGTTTAGCAGGCTCCGTCTGGCTATCCCCGGCCGCCTCTCGCCGCGTGCCTATCCCGTTATGCCCTGCGTCCTTTAAAATCGTGGCTTGGTTGAGGGAATCAGCATGCGGCTGGGGCCAAATCTGGACATAATTGAGAGTCAGCCTTCAGTTGTCCGGTCTGGCGCTTTTGTCGCTTAGCCCTCAGCTCGCCGCCGTTCCCTCGGACCACTGAACCTTCCCCACTCCTTTTTCCCCGAAGACCGAAGTGTTGAACTCGACGCAAACGCGGAACATGACTGAACTGCTCCACGAGCGACTGACCGACTCGATTCTGATCCTTGACGGTGCGATGGGCACGAAAGTCCAGGCCTTGCAGTTAACCGAGGCGATGGTTCGCGGCGATCGGTTTCGCAATCACCATAAAGACCTGAAGAATTTTGTCGACATTCTTTGCTTGACCCATCCGGATGCGATTCGCCAGATTCACCACGAATACCTCGCCGCTGGCGCCGACATTCTGGAAACCAACACCTTTGGGGCCAGCCCGGTCGGGATGGAAGAATTTGGTCTGCCCACCGAGCTTGTTCGGGAAATCAACTTCGCCGCCGTCCGCTGTGCCCGCGAAGCGGCTGACGACTTCAATCGACGCGCCTCGGGTCGACCGCGATTTGTCGCTGGCTCGATTGGTCCGACGACCAAACAGACTGCCATCAGCACGAAGGTTGACGAGCCTGCGTTTCGCGGCACCACCTTCGAAATCATGGAGTCTTCTTATTACGAACAGGTCAAGGCGCTGGTCGAAGCGGGTGTCGACATCCTGATGCGCGAGACGGTGATCGATACACTCAACCTCAAGGCCTGCCTGTTTGCAATCAGCCGCTACTTTCGCGAGACCGGCAACATCGTTCCCGTGATGGCATCGGGCACCTTTGACCGAGGTGGCACGACGTTTGTCTCCGGTCAATCAGTGGAGGCCTTCTGGAACTCAATCGCCCACTTTCCCTTGCTCAGCGTCGGCGTGAACTGTGCTCTGGGTCCCGAGCTGATGCGGCCACACGTGCAGGAACTGGCGAAAGTCTCCAGTACTTACATCAGCTGCCACCCCAACGCCGGCCTGCCCAATGAGATGGGCCAGTACGACATGACCCCGGCGCGGATGGCCGAACTGCTGACGGAGTTCGCATCCAACGGCTGGGTGAATATTGTCGGTGGCTGTTGTGGCACAACACCAGAGCACATCAAGGCGATCTCCGAGGCGCTGCGGAGCCATCGGCCGCATGGCCGCGTTTCGCTGCCAACGTGGACGCGTCTCAGCGGTACACAGCCGTTGACCCTCCGCCCGGACTCCAATTTCCTGATGATTGGCGAACGCACCAACGTCACCGGGTCGCGGGCATTCGCCAAACTGATTCGCGATGACAAGTTTGAGGAAGCGGTCGAAGTTGCCCGCCAGCAGGTCCTGGGCGGAGCAGCCGTGATCGACGTCAACATGGACGACGCCTTGCTCGATGGCGAAGCGGCCATGGAAAAGTTTCTCCGGCTGATTGCCGGCGAAAACGACATCAGTCGCGTACCCGTGATGATCGACTCCAGCAAATGGTCGGTGATCGAATCGGGACTGAAGAATGTTCAAGGCAAGGCAATCGTCAACTCCATCAGCCTCAAGGATGGCGAGGAAGAGTTCCTGCGGCGTGCGCGGCTGGTGCGTCAGTACGGTGCGGCAACGGTCGTCATGGCGTTTGACGAACAAGGCCAAGCTGTGGAGGTCGACGACAAGGTCCGAATCTGCCAACGGGCCTACCGCATCCTGACCGAAGAAGTCGGATTACCGCCCGAGGACATCATCTTCGACCCCAACATCCTGACTGTCGCCACCGGGATGGAAGAGCACAACAATTACGCGATCAACTTCATTGAGGCGACGCGGCTGATCAAGCAGCACTGCCCGGGTGCCAAGGTCAGTGGCGGGGTGAGCAACATTTCGTTCAGCTTCCGCGGGAATGATGTCGTTCGCGAGGCGATGCATTCGGCGTTTCTGTTTCATGCCATCAAGGCGGGAATGGACATGGGAATTGTCAACGCCGGGCAACTCGGAATCTACGAAGAGATCCCGCGCGACCTGCTGACCCATGTCGAGGACGTGCTCTTCAATCGCCGCCCCGATGCGACCGACCGGTTGATTGGGCTGGCCGAGTCGGTCAAGGGAAGCGGTGGCAAGAAGAAGCAGGAAGACCTCGCTTGGCGCGACACCAGCGTAGAGGAGCGGCTGAAGTACGCCTTGATCAAGGGCATCGACCGTTTCGTTGAGGAAGATACTGAAGAGGCGCGGCAAAAGTACACCCGCTGCCTGCAGATCATCGAAGGGCCGATGATGGACGGCATGGCGATCATTGGCGACCTGTTCGGGGCAGGGAAGATGTTTCTGCCGCAGGTGGTCAAAAGCGCCCGCGTAATGAAGCGGGCAGTAGCCCACCTGCTGCCCTACATGGAACAGGAGAAAACCCAAGCCGGTTTCGTTGGCCAACAATTCCGCGGAAAGATCCTGTTGGCGACAGTGAAGGGCGACGTCCACGATATTGGCAAGAACATCGTTGGTGTCGTGCTCGGCTGCAACAACTACGAAATCATCGACCTTGGAGTGATGGTCTCAGCGGAGAAAATCCTCGACACGGCCGTTGAATTGGGCGTCGATGTGATCGGGCTTTCCGGCCTGATTACTCCCAGCCTCGATGAAATGGTCCATGTCGCGCGTGAAATGCAGCGGCGGGGCATGACCCTCCCCTTGCTGATCGGCGGGGCAACGACCAGCGACAAGCATACGGCAGTGAAGATCGCTCCGGCTTACGACCAACCCATCGTGCACGTCCTTGACGCCTCCCGCAGTGTCGGCGTGGTCGATCGACTGATGAGCGACGACCTCCGCCCGACGCTGGTCAAAGAAAACCGCGATTTGCAGGAGCGGTTGGTCAAGTCGTACGAAGACCGGCAGATGATGCTGGTGACCTACGAAGAAGCGCTGAAGAATCGCTTTCCGACCAACTGGGCGGAGGTACGAATCGACCGGCCAAGCTTTACCGGTCCGCGTATGATTACCGAGCAACCGCTTCAGGAGCTGCTGCCCTACATCGACTGGTCGCCGTTTTTCAGTTCCTGGGATTTGCATGGCAAGTATCCCCGCATCCTCGAGGATGAAGTCGTCGGAGCCCAGGCGATTGAGCTCTTCCGCGATGCCCAGCGACTGTTGCGAAAGATCGTCAACGAAGGGTTGCTCAAGGCCCGGGGCGTGTATGGCTTCTGGCCGGCAAACAGTGTCGGCGACGACGTGATTGTGTACGCAGACGAGCAGCGTTCGCAGGAGCTCTGCCGTTTTCACATGCTCCGTCAGCAGTGGCAGCGGGCAGGGCAGACGCAATTCCGGTCGCTGGCCGATTACATTGCCCCGCTTGATTCGGGACGGCTCGATTATCTTGGGGCGTTCGCGGTTTCAACCGGCTTTGGCTGCGATGAACTGGCGGCCAAGTACGACAAACAGCACGATGATTACAACTCGATCATGACCAAGGCCTTGGCCGATCGGCTGGCCGAGGCCTTTGCCGAGTTTCTCCATTTCCGGGCCGGCTGCGATTGGGGCTACGGGAAGGAAGAGGGGCTCTCGACCGACGATTTGATTGCCGAGCGTTACCGCGGGATTCGTCCTGCGGCGGGCTATCCCGCGTGCCCGGATCACACCGAGAAGGGAACGCTCTGGCAACTGCTGGACGCGGAAACAGCCACTGGGATTAAGTTGACCGAGTCGTTTGCAATGTGGCCCGGCGCCAGCGTCAGCGGACTTTACTTTGCCCATCCGGACTCGCGTTACTTCTCGATCAACAGGATTGGCCGGGACCAACTCGAAATCTACGCCGCCCGCAAGGAACTCCCGCTCGAGAAACTTGAACGTTGGCTGGCTCCGGTGCTGTAGAAATTCTCGGCAGGACCCGCCCGGCCAGATTGTCGGTGCGGCACGCGCCGTGCCACCGCGAGACAGGTCATTGACGGGGCCCGACCGAAGGTAAAAGCGGAATGCCCGCCCGGCTGCTGGCGAAGAGGGCTTGGAACTGATACCTCCAGGCCAGCAGAATGCCGGCTGGAAAAAGCTGGACCAGCGACACCAAGCTGACCAGGAATGCGAGCGGGTCGAAGCGCCCCCTTTGCGTTTACCCTCGTGTGTTCGCCCGTCGGCTCGGAAATGTGCGATTTGCCAGAGCATAACCCTGGCCAGAACCAGAATCGTGGCGAGCTCGGGATCACAAGTAAACAGCTCCGCCAAATTGTTTGATGAAATCAGTCATCGGCCAAAAAACGTCCAGCCACCATCTCCTGGTCCGGGCAGCTCCCAACAGCCCCAGCCCCGCAGTGACGCCGCGGCGAAAAGCAGCCTGACCAACCAACGCCCTGCTAACCAGAGCCCAACCAGCAGCAAGGGCAAGCCACAAAACCAGAGTCTGCCATCCCTGCCTCGGAACAGGCTCGTTGTTCAAGTTCGCTCAACAACGAGGACCAACAGTAGCCCTGCGGAGCAATCAGTGCCTGCTAGCTCCCCGCAAAGTTTACCCAGTTTTTGCAGGCGGCAGCGGCGCGTGATCTTGGGGTGCAGGTCGAGCCTGTGGTAGCGATTTTGGTGGATATTCCTTGAATGCCCGTTGCAGCGGTTGCCGATGCTGAACCTGCAGAAGTCGTGCACCGACGCCCTCTGCGGCGTCCGCTGTGCCAACCATTCATTCCTGGGAGGGAAAACCCCATGATTCGTCGCGTCCTGGCAACCGCCGTTGTTGCCGCAGTCTTGCTGGTCGCCGGTTCCGGCTCAGCAGAAGCCCAACAAAACGGCTACGGAGCCGTCTGGGGTGGCCAACAGTCGATGAACAATCTCGACCGTTTCTACCACTACCCCTACGTCTATTACCCGCACAATTTCTACAGCAACAATTACTACCGCAGCTCGGATTCGCTGTACCATCGCTATCCGACTGAAATGCGAGTCCCGGTTTACAATCGCGACTGGTACAACTACTATCCGGCCCCGCGCCGTTACCACTGGGGCCACCACTTTATTACCGATGTGTTCTAAAGTTGCCTGACAGAGCATCTGGTCGCTCTGCCAAACCCAACCGACGAATCATTTTCTCCCAGCCGCCTGAATTTCTCAGGCGGTTTTTTTGCGCGCTGAGGGATGCAGGAACCGATTCCATGCTCCGCTTTCCTCTCTCTACTTACTCGCCAGCGGCGGAGTTGTCGTAGACCGCTTGCAACATTTCTTCCACGTCCTTGAACTTTCGCTTGTTCTTGAGCACGCCGTCGATCATTTTCCGAGCCTCCAGCTCGGAGTGACCCAGCGAGCAAAGGATCTGGTAGGTGTCGTCGATCACATTGCGTTCGGACGCGTCGACCGTGGCCATGCCTTGGCTGACCAGCAGTGCGTATTTCCCCATCTTGCGCCGCAGCTTGGCGATGATCCGCTCGCTCATCGCTGCGCCGATTCCGGGGAGCGTCGAGACTCCCTTGAAGTCCTGCTCTTCGATCGCCTTGGCGATGTCCTCCACAGGACGAACCATCGCCCGCAGTGCCTTCTTCACGCCAACCCCATCGACCGAGCAAAACTGTTCAAAGAACTCGCGTTCAATCTCACTGTTAAAGCCAATCAGCCGCGGCGTCATCCGCCCGCCTTTTTGGGGATTGCCGTCGATGTAATGAATCGTCAGCAGGCAGACCTCCTCGCCGACCCGCCCCTGCAATTGCCGGCGCGTGAACTCGGAAATCAGAACCTGGTACTCAAATGGGGGAACTGCCAACGTGGCAAACTCTTCCACGAGGAGGAGCAATCGACCGGACAATTTACTGATCACAGGTGACTCGCAGGGTTGCGGGACAGGAAATAGTGACAGACGGCAACCGCCAACGCATCGGCCACGTCAGGCGGATCAGGCAAGGTCATCAGCCCCAACTGCTGCATCACCGACATTTGGACTTGAGGCTTGGGAGCCCGACCGTTGCCAGTCAGCATCCGCTTGATTTGAGTTGCCTTGTAATGAGAAACCGGCAATCCGGCCTGAGCCGCAGCCAGACAGAGCACGCCCCGGGCATGCCCCATCAGAATGGCAGTCGTGGGGCGTTCGTAATGTGCATATAGATCTTCAATCGCCAGCGACTGGGGCTGCAGCGCCTTGATCACCTCACTCAGCCCCTGGTGCAAGTCGAGCAACCGCTCTTCCAACGAATCGCTGCGACGGGAGCGAACCACCCCGGCCTCGACAATTGCGATGCGACCGTTTTGAAATTCGACTACGCCATATCCGGTCGTGTTCAGTCCCGGGTCGACCCCGAGTACGCGTTCAAGTTGACTCAATGTATCCCTCCTGGCAGTCGTCGCAAAACAGCCCTCGCGAACCAGCTCCCGGTCGCGAACAAGGCTGCACACCCGTTGGCAATCCCGCCTGCGGGTCAGTCGCTTAAGGCTCGCGGTACATCAGGGCAACGCACTCAGCCATCACCGCTTCGGAATTTCCGACCGGCCCGACCTTCTCTCCGGTCTTGGCCTTCAAGCCAACCCGATACGGAGGCAAGCCCACGATCGCCTCGATTCGTTCCAGCATTTTTTGCTTATGCAGCGTCAGCTTGGGGCGTTCCAGATGGACGATGCAATCGAGATTCACCAACCGAAACCCGCTCTGTCTCGCCCGGGCAATCGCCTCGGTCAGCATGTCAGCTGAGTCCCGTCCGCGGTTGATCTCAGCCGTATCGGGAAACATCTCGCCGATATCTCCGAGCGCCGCGGCTCCGAGGACGGCGTCGGTGATCGCATGCAACAGGCAATCAGCGTCGCTGTGGCCGACCGCATGGTAATCGCTGGGGAGTTCGAGCCCCCCCAAACGCAGCGGCCCACCCGGCTCCAGGCGGTGAGTATCGTGTCCAATTCCAACTCGCAATGCATCCGGGTCCACAGTCGCAGCTCCAAAAAAAATCCTCAACAAACCGCGGCCGATTATAGGTCAGCTGGCCAACGGGGCAAACGGCGGTCCGCGTGCTGACGGCCAAACCGCCGGTTTCGCCCCCTCGAAGGAATTCCCCGGCAACGCGTATAATCTCGCGAATGAGCATCATTGAAATCCGGGATCTGCGGAAGTCATACCGCGTCTATCAGAAGCGCGAGGGCGTTTGGGCCTCCGTGCAGGGACTGTTCCACCGCGAGTATCGCGAGGTCGAAGCGGTTCGCGGGATCAATCTCCAAGTCGAGCAGGGTGAGTTTGTCGCTTTTCTCGGGCCCAATGGAGCTGGCAAGACGACGACGCTCAAGCTGCTCTCTGGCGTGATCAATCCCTCGTCAGGCTCGGCCACGGTGATGGGCTTTGTCCCCTGGGAACGCTCCAACGAGTACCGCCGCCGCTTTGCCTTGGTGATGGGTCAGAAAAACCAGCTCTGGTGGGACCTTCCCGCCGCCGATTCCTTCCGCCTGCACCAGCACATTTATCGCATCGACTCGGCCCAGTTCGATCGGACCGTCGGTGAACTGAGCGATTTATTGGATGTGCACAAACTGCTGACCAGGCCGGTCCGTGAACTCTCGCTGGGCGAGCGGATGAAGATGGAGCTGATCGCCGCGCTGCTGCATTCTCCCGAAGTGCTGTTTCTGGACGAGCCGACGATCGGGCTGGATGTGATTGCCCAACACAAAATCCAACAGTTCCTCAAACACTACCAGCAAGTCCGCCGGATCACGATCCTGCTCACCAGCCATTACATGAAAGACATTGCCGCGCTCTGCCAGCGGGTGGTCGTGATCGCGGGTGGGCTGATTCAATATGACGGCTCCC